>Ga0265313_10000099_pt1 | contig 88958 bp, 86 predicted proteins | sample 4123metaG_FD_203122 | JGI IMG/M metagenome (GOLD analysis project Ga0265313, IMG submission 203122) | Rhizosphere microbial communities from Carex aquatilis grown in University of Washington, Seatle, WA, United States - 4-1-23 metaG | ecosystem: Host-associated > Plants > Roots > Rhizosphere >... | reverse complement strand
CCGCCCCCCCCGGACCACCTAGGACAAAACGGATCTTGCTCGCTCGCTAAGGTCTTGTCCTATAACGCCTTTCTATTGACTGGCCCGAAAGCCAGTCACCGATCAGTCAACCCGGACCAACCCGGACCAACCCGGGACAGATGACGCGTGAAGTGGATGACCCTCATCATGCGAGAGCCACTCCGGTGAAGCAGTAGACTCGCTCGTTGTCGATGCGCTTTCGGGTCGCTGTCACGTTGTAGCCCGAGGCCACGCGGACCTCCTTGGCGAACGTCTCCAACACGTGGTGCGAGACAATGTCCGCCTCCACACACCATTCCTCGAAGGCCTCGAAGAGGGCCTCCTTGGGCACATACTGGTCACGTCCCATGATGCACCGCTCCCGGAGGAAGGCTTGGACCGTGGAGCCCTGCCGAGCGATTTCCTTGAGCACCTTCTTGCCCTCGGGTGGGATGATGAAGCCCTGTCTATAGCCCCGCTCATCAACACGAGCTTCGAGGCGCTTGAGCCCCTCGATTGCCCAATTGAGAATCGAGGGAAGCTCGGCGGCGAGCTTGTCGTCTAGGGTCACGTCCGGGTTGTCGGCGAAACTTCGAGTGAACACGAGAGGGATGAGCCGGTTGTGAAGTGCGCCGGACTGGTCCGGGAGCACCAGCTCCATGTTCGACGCGAGCAAGATGCGGGTGTTGAGCTTGCCGCTCCAATCGTCCAGAAACTTCCGGCCCACGGCAACATCATCCTCGCCGGAAATGCTCAACAGCATTTCGATGATGGTCGGATTCAGATTCGAATTTCGTCCGAACCGGAGGTCCGGAATGATGAGCAACAGCTTCCCTATGAGCGCCTTGAGCCCAAACTCCTTGCCGAGCTTAGTCGCGGACTGACTCGCGACGTTGGCCTTGCCGATGAGTTTGGTGATAGCCCGCGTGAGCACACCCTTGCCACCGCGCGACTGCCCCATGAAGAGGAAGAGCTTTTGATACCACGTGTCCCCCGTGAGAAGGTGGCCGATGACTTCCTGCAACGTCATTTTATTCTGGCGGTTAGCCGCGGCCACGTCCGGCGGCACTCCGTGCTCCGGCCATATCGATTCGAGGAAGGCGAGGAATGCTTCGGGCTCCGGCGCGTCGGGGTCATAGGCGTAGGTGAGCCCGTTGCGCGTGAAGAAGCGGGGCGTGCTTGAGTAGAGATAGCCGTTGGTGAGGTCTAGCAGGCCGTTGCGGACCACTATGACCTTCTTGGGGTCCGGGTCTATGCCGGGCCAATAGTCAATCCAAGTCGGAGGGCTCAAGTCATTGCGGAACGCGAGTGAGCGGAGCGCGTCCATCGCCTCGTCCACGTCCCGCTTGCCCGGTTTGAAGTCCTCGCCAGTTTCGGAGTCGACCCCCTCGGCCATGAAGGCGGATAGGAGGGACCGGACGTGAAGCTCCTCGCGTGGCTGGTAGCAATTGACCTCGTATTCGAGCCACTCACCCTCGGCGAAATAGAGGTGTTGGTGGCGCTCGGCACGGAATCGTTCCGCGGTGTCCCGCGGCGCACCGCGCTCAATCACCGGCCGTCCACTGGATGCCGCCTCCTGGACCTTCTTCTCAGTCTTCGACCTCGCCCGGATATCATCTGCCTCGGCGAGCCACCGCTTCACCGCGGCCTTGAGGTCGGAGAGTTGCGCCCATCCGGTGAGCTTCACCATGATCGCGGCGTGGCGCTCGGGGTCAACCCGCGAAAGCGTCGCCAGCAAGCGCACGTTGCGCGGGGTGAGATAGGCCGCCCGATGCGCGCCCGGGGACGATAGCTCTTCGAGAATGTTGAAGGCTTCGGGACTCAGCTTCATGATCGCACCTCAAAGATTGTTGCGGGACCACCGGAGGACGAGGTGCGAAGTCTTCCACGGTGGTCCCGCGTCCGGCATGGGAACCGGATTCGTGTTCTAACTAGCGGCGCGCGGCACGATGCCGCCTCCGCCATTGGAGAAATCTCTCGGTCATCTCCTCGGGGTCCTGCTCGGTCGGGCGCGGGGCTCCCCGAGCGGAGGACGAAGGGGTGACGCGACGGCCGGGGACGAGGTCAGCGACTTCGTCCACCTCGGTCAGAATCAGCGGCGGCGCCTCCATAAAAGGTGCGTCGGCATCGGGCGCTCGGACGGCCCTCGTGCGTGTCGCCACACGTCGCGAGGTTTGGCCCGGCGCAAAGGCTGGATGGGGTCCCGGAACGGTCATTGGACGCTCCCCGGCCCCTCGATGCTGCACGGCAGCCAAGTAGGCTCGCGGTGTCCCCGTCGAATAGCCGCTGGGCTGGTGGCGATGGGAAGATCAGGCATTGCGCCGGCGGCCGCATACAGCATCGGATGCACCGGGACGTAGCGTATCCGCCGCTCGTCTCGCAGGCGGATGATTGCCGCTACCATGAACCTGCTCAACCCGGTCCAGAGAATGGTGTTCGGGCTTGCCTCCAAGGTGTGGTCACCCTTCGCGCCGGGCAGGTCTTGGATATCTGTAAACAGGATGCCGCCCCGATGCTGCTGGATGAGTTCGAGGAGGGCGTCCGCCTTGCACCCGGTTGCCTCCTTGCGGAAGCCGGACATGAGCGCATCCCAAAGGACCGTCTTCTGTTCGATGGATAGGGCCATTTCCGCACTCCTTCTTGTGTTTGGGTAGGCGGCGGGGGCCCGACCAAGGAAAACCCTCGCCGCCGTCACCGGCGTCGCCACCGGTATAGAATGCACGTCTAGGCCGACCTGGCCTCGCCCTTCTTGAGCTTGCCATTGAAGCGGGCATAGATAACCTCGGCCGACTCCGGCTTGGGGATGGGGTCCGAAATGTCCTCGGCCACGAGTCCGGCGTCGGCGGGCCGACCGGCCTTGACGTTTTCGACGGTCTTCGCGATGGCCTTGGCGATCTCGGATTTGATGAACGCCTCGGCCTCCGCACGGGTGATTTCTTCGCGCATGTCATGTTCCTTTTTGTTGGGGTTGAGAGAGTGCCGGTGGCGACGATTGCGCATCGCCACCGGTGGTCCTCGAAGGCTCTTCCGTGGGGCGGAGGTGTGCCCCAAGCCTTCGAGGTGATGCACCCAACTGACCAAGGCCGGGCGCAATTCGGTCAGCCGCGCTTCCTTGGCGGCGGGCCTTCGATGCCGAGCACGGCGCGGCAATCAACATCGGCGCGAAATGCCACTTCGTGACCGGACGCTCGTGCCGCCCATATCGCCGCACATTCGATGCGCTCGGCGGCCAGAATGTCGGCGGCAATCTCGCGAGCGCGCCGCTTCTTGTCGGCGGTTGAGAGGGTCTCCGTGAGACCCTTGTGCCGTTCCTTGATCTTGGCCTCCGCCGCCGCGATCATGCGGTCAAAGTTCGCCGGGTCCGACAAGAAGAGCTGGACCGGGTCCGGGGCATAAACCTGATGGCCCGTGCCTCCCGTGAACGGCGCGAAGAGATTCCGGAAGTCACAGCTTCCGTCCGCTGAGACGTTAGGCACGATGGTCTCGCCTCGGGCCGCCTCCAGAGTGGCTCGGGCTTGCGCCAGATGCTCTTCCAACGCCAAGGGGAGCAACTGGACGCGCTTGGCCTCCGCTCGGAGTTCGCGGCCGATCCCCCGTTGCTTTGCAATGACATCAAGCGGCGTCATGGCATCCGGGAGCGGCGCGTCAACTTCGGAGAAAGGGACGATGGGGCGAGCCGGTGACGGCTGATAGTGTTCAATAGTCATCGGCGTTCTCCCGCTTGGTGTTGGCGACGAGGTAGGCAAAGCAAGCGTCGCGAATTTCGCGAGCGGTCATGAAGGCGTTATGGGCGGCCGTCACGCGATCCTGAGACTTCGCGAGGGCGGCATCGGCACGCTTGACGGCGTCGTCATACTCGGCCTTCCGGACCGGGTCCGGTTGGCGGCGCGCATTGGCTTCGCCAATGAGGAACGCCCCCCTATCCACAAGCGTCCGGTCCTTCTCGCCGCGTGCCCGTCCCACGGCGAGGTCCGCCGTCTCCTTGGCCGCGAACCTCAAGTCCACGTCGGCCGCAAGAGCTTCGACCTTCGGTCGAATGGCGGGGTTTGCGACAAGGATCGGTCGCAACATCGGATCATCAATCTCCATGTCACACCCCCGCCGTTGTGGAATCGCGCTCTGCGACGATCTGCTTCACGTAGGATTCGATTTCCTCGGCGACGAAGGCTTTGCGGCCTGCGATGAGGCATGGCCGCGGAAATCGCGCGTCGGTCTTTTCGAGGGTCCAGATGGACGTTCTCGATATCCCCGCCAGCTGCGCGGCGGTCTCTTTTGCATTGATAAGACGCATCAGCGCCTCCCTTTGATGGGCCGTCCGCATGAGTAAGTGGAACGGCGTTGTTCAATGGGGGGTGATATAGAGCGGCGGTCTCGAACGAGTGAGGACAGAGAATCGACGGTTTCGGAACGCGTCAGGCCACTACTTGCGTGTGTTGAACGTCACAAAGGCGTCCGGCGATAGTGCCTTGAACGCGTCGCGGACTTTGCCGAGTGGCATTCGCAAATCCTCTGTCTTCCCCTTGACCGTCACAACGGAGGACTCCAAACGGGCCCTCTCAATCGGGATGCTTAGATCGTCGGCCAATCGTTCGGCCACTTGCGCCCGAACCGTTCGTTCGGCGTCATCTACTGCCCTGCCATAGACCGGCGCGGCGCGCATGCGGCTAAGAACGCGTCGCTGCTCAGCTAGATCGGAGTCGACCAGACTTTCGTCAATGTGAGCCTTGGGCGCGGCCACGCTACCATTCACAATTCGCGAGCGCGCATCGATTGTGGCGTGCTGCCGCAAGCGGTCAGCGTCGTGGTGAAAGCTACGCTGAGCGGCCGGGCCCAATTTGGCGGTGGCGTCTAGAACGCCGACAACGACGCCCAACGCGTTGATAGCAACAACCGGCGGCGTGCAGCGATGGGCGCGATACCATGTTAGCAGTGCGAAGACCGCGCGCCGGGCCTTAAGCGGGGCGCGAACAGCCCTTCGCGTCGTCCCCATGAAGGTGATGATACGAAGTGCAACCATCTCCGCGACGCTTGGCCGGTCGAGAGCCCGCTCATCACCGTTCAGCCAAGCGTCAGCCCAATGTCCGTGGATGCCGGTGGTCCGCGTTTCGAGGAGCGCCAAATCCTCGTCCAGGCCGAGCGCACGCCCAAGCGCGACCACAGCCACGTGGGGCACGGCGACACCCGCAGCGGCAAGCGAGAGGTGTAGTTGGAACGCCGCTGCTCCTGCCTTCCGGCGGTCGCGAGAGGGCCCGCACAAGGCGTCTATCCTACCCGAGGCGTTCTCGATTGCTGCTGGCCAGTCAACCATATCGAGCGTGAAGTCGCCAAAAGATTTGTCGATAAGGGGGCGCACACCATCGGGCACACTGAATAGCCCTTGGTCCGCGGCAGCGCGCGCGTCCACCGGCTGGCGGGCAATCTCGTGATCCAACAATGTGAGAGTGCTGCGTGGCACTAGAGTCTCCTCGACTCCTGATGGATGCGCCTGCAACGGCCTATGCTCAAGGATGCACTGAGCCGATGGTTAAGGTTACCAATTGAGCGTCACTTTCCCGATGCGTATTCCGCCCACGCGGTCATCAGGTCCCGTCGCTTATCCAAGAATGTTGTTCTAGCGTATGCCTGCTCAACGGCGTTGCCCACGGCATGGGCGAGGCTCGCTTCCACAATCTCTCGCGGGAAGTCAGTCTTCTCCCGAGCCCATGTGCTGAAAGCCGAGCGGAGCCCGTGGACCGTCTCACCCTCGCGGAGGCCCCTGATGCATTGCAGCATGGCCATGTTGCTCAAGGGCTTGTTCTCGCGCTGCCCCGCGAACACGAAGCGCGCCGGACCGCGGTCACCCTTGATGGCTTTGAGCAGCGACACGGCCTCATCTGACAAGGGGACCCGGTGCTCCTTGCCGGCCTTCATGCGTTCGGCTGGGATGATCCACTCGGCCTTGTCTAGGTCCATTTCGCGCCAGGTCGCACCGATGGTTTCACCGGTGCGCGCGGCGGTGAGCGCTGTGAACATGACGGCCTTCGCGCTCGTGCTCGGCAACCGCTTGAGCCGAACCATCAATGCAGGCATCTCGGCGTAGGGCGTGGCGGCGTGGTGCTCGGTCTTCTGGACTCGGCTCAGCGCCGGCAAGAGATGACTAAGCGCACCCTTCCACGCGGCAGGATTGTCGCCCGCACGATAGCCTTGCGCCTCGGCCCACCCGAGCACCTTCTCGATGCGCCCGCGGAGCCGGCTCGCTGTCTCGGACTTGGTGCTCCAGATGGGCTTGAGAACCTGCACGATGTGTTGGACCGTCACCTCGGACGGGAGCAGGTCGCCGATGATCGGAGAGGCGTAGGTCGCAATCGTGGCCTCCCACTGATCGGCGTGCTTTGGATTCTTCCACCCTGCTCGATGGTCGGCGATGTACCGCTCGGTGCAAACCCGGAAATTGGGCAGGCCCGTAGCAACCTTGGCCACCGGCTTGCTCGCCCGCCGCGCGGCAATGGGGTCCACGCCGTCCAGCAGCCCGCTCAGCGCTCGCATCGCTTTCTCCTTGGCCTTTGCCAGCGGGACCAGCTTGTAGGGCCCTAGCCCCATCTGGCGGGCCTTGCCGCCGCGCTGGTAGCGGAGAATCCAAGACTTCCCCCCGTTCTTGACCTGCAAATAGAGATTGTCGGCCGCGCGGTGGATACCGGGCGCGTCGATAGCGGCGACTTGGACGGCGGTGAGCGAGGCAGGCATTGAGAGGCCCTCTTGTGGAGGCCTTCATATGGGCCTCAAGCCATTGTGCCCACAAGTCTACCCGCAACGCGTCCACGAACTGATGCGAAATATGGTGAACGGCGACAACCTCGATGCTGGTGTCGAAATGCACGGAAAGGCCCGGAAATGCTGGCCTCTATGAACCAATATGATCGCTTACGAACAGTTGCGAACGGGGGGTGTCTGGCGGAGAGAAAGGGATTCGAACCCTTGAGACGGTTACCCGCCTACACACTTTCCAGGCGTGCGCCTTCGACCACTCGGCCATCTCTCCGCGAGCAGGCTTGCCGCTAGCGGCCAGCTGCGATGCCCTCCCGCCAGGCGGCGGGGTGAGAGGCGGAACCCCCTCCAAAGGCGGGCGCACTATACTCACGGGGCTCGTCGCCGCAAGAACCAAAGCCCAGCCCCGAAACCGGTCGGGGCAGGTCGACGTTCGCATCTTGTGCGGACTTTAAAGGGCGTGCTTAAAGAGCGCACACTTTGCCGCCTCCGCGGCATGGGAGACCGGGAGAGTGCGGCTTCTCCTAAGGATCATTGGCACGTTGCTGATTGCGTGCGCCGTGATCCTCTTGATCATCGACGGGACGAAGTCTCTGGCGGCAAGCGGGCTGGTGTTCACCCCCCTTTCCGACACGTGGGGACGGATCAGCCCCCAGAGCCTTGCGGGTCTGCGAGCGTTTCTCGACGGCCGCCTTTTCGGCCCGGTGCTGGAAGTTGTCGTGTCGGCCGTACTCGGCCTTCCGGGATGGGCGGTGATCGGTGTCCCGGGTATCTTGCTGGCATGGGCAGGCCGGTCTCGCCGGACACGGCTTTTCCTCAAGCAGGATCAGTTCTGAGCGTGAGCCTGTTCAGCCCCAGCAGGTTCGAGGCGCACGCAGGATCGCTCAAGTCCGCCATCATCGTCCGCCAGTGGGGAAGCCACGTTGCCAAGGTCGGCGGCAAGGTTTTCGCGCTCTGCGGTGACGACGGCGCAAGTATCGCCTTCAAGATCAGCGAAACCTCGTTCGAGGGGCTCACGGCCCTGGCCGGGATCGCTCAGGCGCCCTATTTCGCCAAGCGGGCATGGGTGAGTGTCGCCAAAGGGGCGTTGGGCGATGCGGATCTCAAGGCGTATATCAGGGCCTCCTACAACATGGTCGTCAAGAGGCTGACTCGTAAGGTCAGGACCGAGCTCGGGCTGATGATCGGCGGTGAGCCGGTTACTCCGGCTGGACGGCGTAAACCTTCAGCGGGCTAGACGCCGTGCTTTCGTCCTTGAGCCAGGCGGGCAGCCGTCCGGCTGCGTAGAGCGCGACGAATGAGTCCGGCGCGTGATCGACAAGTCCGCGAACTTCTTTCATGGCCGGACAGATAACCACGAGTGTGACACCACGCCTCTCGAGGATGGCACGCGCATCGGCGATCGGCTCGTTGAAGAAGTGGAAGGCATCGAGCAACGCCTCCTGATTGCGGTGATAGGGAGCGGCGACGACCGAGTGGGCGGTGAACAGCAGCAGATGGCTGCCCAGATCGACGGGCGCCATGATCCGTGCAGGAGGCAGCCGGGCGAGATCGGCGAAGGCCTCAGGCATGAGGCAGGCCTCGCGGGACCCTCGCGCGGTATCGTCGGTCGCGGCGGCGTAATCGGGGAAGGCGAGGACGACCAGGGTTGCCAGGACTCCGACCGCGACGCCGGCGGAGGCGATCCAGCTCCCAACCACGGCAAGGGCGGGTACAATCCCGCGACGTGACGACTGGGTGCGCCAGGCCGCCGCGATGAGCGCCGCGCATCCGGGGACGGCGATCGGGGTCGCCATACGCGCGGCACGGATCTGGGTCAGGGTGACCAGCATCATCGCGAGTAGAACGGCGCCGTAGATGAGCCAGGTCTGCCGATCTTTGTTCCGGATCGCCTGCCCAAGCGCAAAGCAAAGCGCAAGCACTGCCGGCACCGCGACCGCGACCGGGTAGACCGGGTCCGCAACCAGGCTCGTGAGCCAGGGCTGGGCCTCGGAGATGTGGTCGAGCCAGTTGGCGGTGAGCCACGGGTCGAGCATCCCGTAAGGGCCCTTGAGAATCGAAGGCCAAAGCACGACGACAGCGGCGACCAGTACGACAGCAGAGGCGCACCCCGCCGCGAGTCTTGTGCCCCAACTCCGCAATGGCGAGAGTGAGAGCCCGACAAAGGCGAAGCCGCAGAGCGTGGCCGCTACAGCATAGACGATCGAGATGCCATCGAGCATGGGAGCGAGCCAGCGACCGGGCGGAACGCCCTGAGCCAAAGCGAGAGCGGTGCCGGCGGCAAAGCTCAAGCCAAAGTCGCGGAGCGCGGTGCCCTGTCGCGGGTCGACAACCCAGTTGAGCCCGAAGACGACCACCGTCGCGGCGACCATCGGTGCGCTTTCGATACCGATGGCGAGGCCCGCGGCGGCGGCGACGCCAGCGGCAATCGCCCAGCGCCAGTTGATGCGTGCATCAAGAGCACCCCAAAGCATCACGAGCGTGAGCAGGATCTGCGCCGAGTGGTGATCGAAGCGGCCGGGGGCGAACTCGGCCAGGGTCACGAGCGAGAACGCTGGAAGGAGGAGCCCGGGGACCAGCGCCTCGCGACCACCGAGCCGCATTGCGAGCCTCGTGCTCAACCAGAGCAGCGGACCCAGCAGGAGCAGGGGCCAGACATAGGCAGCGACCAGGTCGCCCCCGGCGCCGAACGGCAACCGCAGCAGGCCGATGACGATCGCCTCGGGCAGGTCGATCAGCCGCGACCAGTGGATCAGTCCGCCATAGGGCGTGTTGAGGCGATGTTCGACGAGATCGAACCAATTCTGGCCGTTGAGGAAATCGCGAACCTCCGTCAGCCGCATGGCGTCGTCGGTGTCGAGCAACAGGGGAGTGGTTGCGGACGTCAGCAACGCCTTGGCGGTGTAGGCAGCGGCGGTCGCGGCCCAGGCACCGAGAAACGGCAGCGCGCCGATTTCTTCCGACTGTGACATGACGCTCCCCCTGAGTGTCGGCGAGGGTCGCGCTTTGCCGTTAAGATCGGCTGAAACCGCAGTCGCGGCCCGTTGACGCGCCGACGCGGGGCCCATCTAATCGCCGAAACTCTGGCTTTTGGGGGCAAGAATGGTCGCGATGCTGCTCTATGTCATCGGGCTCGTCTCGGTGGTGGTGACGGTCGTGCTGGTCGGCTTCGATGCCCAGGCGATCTACCAGGCGCTGATCGCGGCGTATGGCAGCGGGCTCGACGCCGTCCTGCCGGCGCTCGGCACGATCGCGACGGCGCATGCCTGGGCGCTCGAGCCCTTCCTGGGCGGTCTGATCCTCATGGGCTTTGCACGGATCATGATCCTGCTCGGCTCGATCCGTCACGCCCTCAAGGGACCGGCCTGAGAAAGCCGCGGCGATAGACAAGGTCCTGCGCGAAGGTGTCGTGCTCGCCGCCTGTGTCGTGTCGATCTGGTAGCAGCGTCCTCACAGCTCTGAAAAGAAAAGGCCACCCGAGGGGGTGGCCAGTTTCAGGAGACATCGGGAGGTCTGGAGGTCAGGCGCGCGGCTGCGGCACGATCCTGATGTAGGGCTTTGGGGCCTTCCAGCCATTGGGGAATTTCTGCCTGGCCGCCTCGTCATTGACCGAGGATGAGATGATGACGTCCTCGCCCGGCTTCCAGTTGACGGGCGTCGACACCGAATGCTTGGCGGTCAATTGCAGGCTGTCGATGACGCGCAGCACCTCGTCGAAGTTGCGGCCCGTCGATGCCGGATATTCGATCTTGAGCTTGACCTTCTTGTCCGGGCCGATGACGTAGACCGAGCGCACGGTCAGCGAATTGTCGGCGTTGGGGTGGATCATCTCGTATTTGGTGGCGATCTCGCGGGTCGGATCGGCGATCAAGGGGAAGTTGACCTTCTGGCCCTGCGTCTCCTCGATGTCCTTGCTCCAGCCGCCATGGTTCTTGAGCTCGTCGACCGAAAGGCCGAGCACGACGACGCCGCGCTTGTCGAATTCCGGCTTCAGCTTGGCGGTATAGCCCAGCTCTGTGGTGCAGACGGGCGTGAAGTTCTTCGGGTGCGAGAATAGCACCGCCCACTTGGCGTCGATGTAGTCGTAAAAGTGGATGTGGCCTTCGGTGGTCTCGGCCTCGAAGTCGGGCGCGGTGTCGCCGATCAGAATCGCCATGGTCCTGCCTTTCCGCGGGCCAGAGGCCCACTCGCATTGGTGCCTGAATATCGGCGTCCGCAGCGGCCGGGGGCAGTACCACGGCGAGAATATCTTTGTCTTTTGGGCGCCGAAGCAGGCAGCCCGTGCTCAGCAGTTCCGGCCTGCCAGAATGGCAGCGGGAGCGGTCAGCCCAGCGTCACGGCCGCTGCCTCGAGCGCGAAAAACAACAGCAGGGGCGTGAAGGCAAACGCGAACGCCACGCTCTGTCGCGCGTGCGCGACCCGGCCAATCAGAAAGAACGCGACGAACGCCACCACGCTCGCCATCATCAAGGCATTGCAGCCGGTAAAGATATTCAGCATCTCGCGCCTCGGGGTACGGGACCTGGCCTTGACGTGCGCCCGGCGAATTGTCGACGCGTTGCGAGCCGTAGCGCAACTCGACGCGAGATTGATTCAAATGGGAACCTCCAACGTCAGTCGCCATCGATCGTTCCATCAAATAGCCGTCGATGATTTGTGAGCCGACGTGTGGGGCCAAAGCCCTGCAGCACTTCTAAGGTGCGGGGGTAGATGTCACTTTCGAGGTCAAGAGAATGAAGAAAGAACTTTCGATTGTTGTCGCCCTCCTCGTCGCAGGCACTCTCGCGGCGGCAGCGGTACCGAGCCTCGCCCAGTCTACCAGCTCTGCATCCGACATGTCGTCGACGATGTGCCCGTCGTCGATGGACAGCACCATGTCTTCGGACTCCTCATCCATGTCGACCGACTGCATGAGCAGCTCCGACATGACGGTCTCTTCATCCTCAGCGATGTAGGCCGAAGCGGGCGGGACGCTCTGCGCGCCCTGCCCGACTACTTGTTCGCTCCGGGCTGGCCGTTCGTCCAAGTGACGTTGAGCCCATTGAGCGGCACAACGGCCATCGACATCTTCCCCGATCCGATTTGCACCTGCCGCGCGTGCGCAACGTAGACCAGCGAGTTGTGAGCCTGGTCGTAGATGCGCGTGACACGAATGGACTTCCAGACGAGCGAGGTCTGTTGCTTGAAGATGTCGTCGCCGGAGCTCGACGTCGAAATGTTGCCTACCGTGACCGGCCCCGAAGCGGCGCAATCGATCGCCGAATAGGATGGATCCTCGAACCAGTTGCCCTGCTGCAAGCGGTCGATCAACGAGCGGTTGAAGTAGGCGACGTGGCAGACGACGCCCTTCACGTCCGGATCCTCGACCGCCTCGATGACGATATCATTGCCGGTCCAGTCGACGCCGACCTTGCCGACGGTCTGAGAATTGTCCTTGCCGCAGGCGGCAAGCAGCAGGGTGAGGCCGATCAGGCCGGCGGCGCGGGCGAAGCGAGTGAGCATTGGAGTTCCCTCAACAGAACCGAAGACGGCGATGATGTGGGGACCGTTTTCCCCGACGCAATAGCCATGGGGTGCGGCGCCGGCCGATTGCCGGGCGGAGCGGGTTGGTTGCGATCACCGTTTCAGCTGCCGCTCGAGCCAGCGGACGACGAGCGAGAGCGAGATGGTCATCGTCAAATAGAGGAAGGCCACGACGTTGTAGGTTTCGAAGAACTTGAAGGTCGCGGCGGAATAGACCTTGCCGAGCTGGGTGATGTCCTGGACCCCCAGTGAGGAGACGAGCGCCGAATCCTTGATCATCGAGACGAGATCGTTGCCGAGGGGCGGCAGGACGATGCGGAAGGCCTGGGGCGCGACGATGCGCCGGGTGATGTGGCCGCGGCTGAAGCCGAAGGCGCTGGCGGCTTCCACCTGGTCGCCGGGGACGGCTTCGATGCCGGCCCGAAACACCTCGCTCAGAAACGACGAGTAGCAGACCATCAGGGCGACGATGGCGCGCCAGGTGAGGTCGAAACTGCGGACGGTGAGCGCGGGCATCCAGCCGAGCGACTGCAGGGGCCCGGTCAGCCAGTTGGCGAAGGCGATCGTGGCCGGTGCCCCGACGAAGGCGACGTAGAACAGGAAGACGAGGATCGGGATGCCGCGAACGAACTCGGTGTAGAAGGTCGCGATTTGAACCAGCACCGGCTGCCCGGAGGTCCGCATCAAGGCGATTCCCAGGCCGAGGACGCAGGCGAGAACGAAAGCGACGAGGGTCACCCAGATGGTGGTGAGGACGCCATCGGACAACGCCCGAAAAATGTTGGAGTAGTCCGAATTGGACGTGATGGCCCAGAGCGCCAGCACGCCGACGAGCGCCATCGCCAAAAGCCAGTAGGGGAAATCGGCGAGGCGCCGCGGCGTGCGTTTGGCCATTGGGGACGAGGCCCGCACCGCAGCGCGGGCCGTCATGCCAGCTATTTGGCAGCGGTGTAGTCGAAGAACCACTTCTTGGAAAGGCCGTCGAGGAAGCCATCGGCTTTCATCGAGGCGAGCGCGGCATTGACGGGTGCGACGAGGTCGGAGCCCTGTTTCAGGATAAAGCCGAACTGGTTGTCGCCCACGGCATCGCCCACGGTCTTGTAGGTGTTGGGGTCGGCGCCGATGTAGCCGGCTACCGCCGCCTTATCCATCAGCACCATGTCGACATCGCCCGACTTCAGCGCCTGCACGGAGGCACCGAAGGTGTCGAACAATTTGATCCGGCTGTCGTCGGGCTTGTCGCCGTCCTTGAGGTTGGGATTGAGGATGCCTTCGGCGGCATAAAAGCCGTCGGTGCCTGACTGCGCGCCGATGAGCAGCGTCTTGTCGGCGGCGAAACTGTCAGGGCTCGCGATGCGCGTTTCGTTGCCGCGCACCAGCATGAACTGCTGGTTGTTGATATAGGGATCGGTGAAGGCGACCTGCTGCTTGCGTTCGTCATTGATGGTGATGCCGTCGGCACCGATGTCATATTGGCCGTCATGGATGGCCTGGATCATCACGTCCCAGCTCGACAGGTTCCACTCGATCTTGGCGTCGAGGCGCTTGCCGATCTCGTTGATCGCGTCGTACTCCCAGCCGATGCCCTGGCCGGTCTTGGGATCGGCGAAATTGAACGGCGGATAGGCGTTCTCGGTCACGGCGCGGATCACGCGGCCATGGAGGTCGGGCAAGGCATCGGCGGCGAACGCCGGCCCAATGGCCAACGCAGCGACGAGCGCCACAAGGGCGACAGACTTCATGATGAACTCCCTGAAATGCCGGCAGCTGACCCTGCTCCGGCGTTGCGACGAGACTAGACCGGAGGCCTCGCCTGCCTCAAGGCCCTGAGCGGACAATCGCTTTGCGCTGTCGCGGGAGGCATCGGAATGCGGTTCTGCGCTAGTCGGGCTCGGCCAATTTGCGGGCGGCGGGGCCGTGCGGGCGATCGATATGGCCGAGATCGCGGTCGGGGTCGATGCGGTCGCGCACCGCCTGCTTGAGATGCTTGATATCGGGAAAGCCGCCGTCGCGCTTGCGATCCCAGATCAGCTCGCCATCAAGATGGATCTGGAAGATGCCGCCGGTGCCGGGGATAAGGCTCACCTCGCCCATTTCGAGCGAGAAGGTCGAGAGCACCTCCTGCCCCATCCATGCCGCGCGCAGGAGCCAGTTGCACTGGGTGCAGTAGGTGATGGCGAGCTTGGGCTTGTCGGGCATGGCGACGGGACTATTGAGTATGCCGAAGTTCAAGTCGAGAGCCAGGAGGCGGAATGGCTGGGCCGCTGCGGTTGACGGTTCTGGTGGTGCTTGCGCTGCTCGGCTTTGCGGCGAACTCGGTGCTGGCAAGGCTGGCGCTCGGCAATGGCAGCATCGGGGCCATCGGCTATACCGGGGTGCGGCTGCTCGCGGGTGCGATCACGCTCGCCGCGCTGGTGACCGCGCGCCGGCAGCCGCTCAAGATTCGGGCGATGCTCAACACCCCGATGCGGTGGCAGGCGGCGGCTGCGCTCTTTGTCTATGCCCTCGCATTTTCTGCCGCTTATCTGATGCTCGGCGCGGGCACGGGTGCGCTGATCCTGTTTGCGACGGTGCAGTTCACGATCCTCGGCTGGGCACTGCGCAAGGGCGACAAGCCTGGACCGGCCGCGCTGCTGGGACTCGCGGCGGCGCTTGCGGGCTTCGTCTACTTGGTGCTGCCGGGACTGCGGGCGCCCGATCCCGTCGGGGCGGCGCTGATGCTGGTCGCCGGCATTGCCTGGGCGGTCTACACGCTGCTCGGGCGGGGCTCGGCAGAGCCACTGCGCGACAGCGCGCAGAACTTCATTCTAACGCTGCCGGTGGCGGTGATCTGCCTCATTTCGCTTGTGTTCGAACCGTGGACCTGGAGTGGCATCGGCTGGGCTGTCGCGTCTGGTGCGATCGCCTCCGGCGTAGGCTATGCGATCTGGTATGCGGCGCTGCCGTCGCTCAGCCGCGCGCAATCGGGCATCGTGCAGCTTTGCGTGCCGGCAATCGCGGCCGCCGCCGGCATCGCACTGCTCGGCGAAGCGCCGACGCTCAGGCTCGGGATCGCGACCGTGCTGATCCTCGGTGGCGTCGCGGTCGCAATCCTGGTGCGGCCGAAGGCGCGCTAGACCGCTGGATCGCCCCAGCCGCGGAACACATCGTCGGGCAGGATGATCGCTTCTGCATCCGCTTTTGCGGTCAGCAGTGCGGTGGTGGTGTTGACGCGCTGCGCGAGCAGGCGCGCTATCTGCAGCAACCATTCGTTATGGGTGCGCAGGACCTCGATGGCATTGTCGATGACGAAATAGTCGACTTCAGTCACGGCAGTCACCGTGGCGGTCTGCGGAAGGTTGAGCAGCACGCTCATTTCGCCGAACACTGCGCCGGGCGTGTGAATGGTCGCAATGTGCTGGCCGTCGCGGCTCACCTCGACCGTGCCGTCCCGCAGGACGCAGAGCTGGCCGGTATTGCCACCCTGGGCGATCATCACCATGCCGGGCGCCAGAAATTCGCGCCGGGGTTGCGTTTCGGCCATGCCCTGCCCTCCGTTCACCGCCAAGGATAGCCGAGGCTTCCCCCGCCCGGCAAACTGAGGCAAATAGCGCCCCACCGCACCGGTCTCATGCCGGAGACGCGGATTTGCCCCGGCTCTCGCCGGAAGGAGTCCTCAAATGTCCGACACGATGGTGCTCGGCCGGCCGGCCGAAATCCCGACCGACCCCGCAACCGCCCCGCTCGACCGCGTGCCCAATCCGCACGTCGACACCGACTATCTCATCCGATTCGCGGTGCCGGAGTTCACGGCGCTCTGCCCGATCACGGGCCAGCCGGATTTTGCGCATCTGGTCATCGACTACGTGCCCGACCAGTGGATGATCGAGAGCAAGTCGCTCAAGCTGTTCATGTTCTCGTTCCGCAACCATGGCTCGTTCCACGAGTCGACGACCGTCATGATCGGCAAGCGGCTGGTCGAACGGCTGGAACCGCGATGGCTACGGATCGGTGGCTATTGGTATCCGCGCGGCGGCATGCCGATCGACGTGTTCTGGCAGACCGGCGCTCCGCTCGCGGGGGTGTGGCTGCCCGACCAGGGCGTGCAGCCCTATCGCGGACGCGGCTAGAGGCGAGCTTGGCGGCGACGGGAAGCAAAGCGCGGCTGCAGTCGATCGACGTTTACCGCGGCATCGCGCTCGCGGTAATGGCCGCCTACCACCTCGCCTGGGACCTCAACTATTACGGCTTCATCTCCACCGGGATCGGCGTCGATCCGGTGTGGCTCGGCACACAACGCTCGATCCTGGGCGCCTTCCTGCTGCTCAGCGGGGCAAGCCTGATGCTCGCGAATGGCGGGGGCATTCGCTGGCGGAGCTTCTGGCGGCGCGAGGCAATCCTCGCCGTCGCGGCGCTGGCGGTAAGCGGCGTCACTTACCTGATCTTCGGTCCTGCCCTCGCCTGGTTCGGCGTGCTGCACGCGATCGCGGTCTGCTCGCTGCTGGCGCTGCCATTCCTCCGGGCGCCGATCTGGATCGGCATTCTTGTTGCGGCGGGGAGCATCGTCGTTGGCATCGTGTTCCAGTCCGATGCGTTCGATCCGCAATGGCTCGACTGGATCGGCTTTGCGCGAAATATCCCCGACACTGCGGACCTTGTGCCGATCTTTCCGTGGTTTGGCGTGTTCCTCCTCGGCGCCCTGGGTATGCGTCTTGTGCGAAACGCGACGATCGTCACGTGGCAATCGAATGCACTCGCCGTACGCGGCCTTGGCCTGCTCGGCCGCTGGAGCCTGCTCTTCTATCTGTTGCATCAGTTCGTGCTGTTCGGCATCGTGATGCTTGCCGCAAACATGTTGAACACCGCGGAGGACACCAAGATCGCCGGCTTCACCAAGAGCTGCACGTCTCAATGCCTGCCAGGGCACGATCAGGCATTCTGTACCGCCTATTGCGGCTGCGCGCTCGACGTCACCGTGCGCGACAATCTTTGGGGGGCGATCGACGCGTCGCCGCGCTCAGCGGACCAGCAGCACGAGGTCGACTCGATGACGACGCTCTGCACCTCGATGAGCCGCTGAGAAACGCCATGGCCAACCCCCGCACGATCTTCATCACTGGCGGCGCCGGCAATCTCGGCACCAAGCTCGCAACCTATCTCTCCGCGCAACCCTGGTGTGAACGCATCATCCTATGCGACATGGTGCCACCGCGCAGCTTGCCGGGGAAGACCGAGGCACTGCTCGGCGACCTGCTCGACCCCGCCGGCGCGTGGCGCGACACGGCACGGGCGGCGGATGGCGTCGTCCATTTTGCGGCGGTGAACCCCTATCCGGACGCGAGTTTCGCAGACGCTGCGGATTCCCTGCAGATGACCGCGAATTTGTTCCTCACGCTCGCGGACACGGCAGCGCGCGTGGTGTTCGCAAGCTCCAACCACATCATGGGCCGATACAAGGAGGCAGCGGTCGCGCCGGGGAGGCTGACGACCGACCTGCCGCCGCTGCCGGGTACCCGCACGATCGAGGGCGGCGTGCTCAAGGACTCGCCGGCTTATGCCTCGGCCAAGCTCATGGGGGAACGGCTCCTGCTGGCGACGGCCGGCGCGCCCGGCTCCCGCGTTACGGGCGTGAGCCTGCGGATCGGCTGGTGCCAGCCAGGCGAGAACCATCCCAGGACGATTTCGGGCGACGGAATGCCGGTCGCCATGGATGCGACACCGGTGACCGGCGATGCGCTGCGCGACCTCACCTGGTTCCGCAGCATGTGGCTGTCGAACCGCGACTTCTGCCAGGTGTTCGATGCGGCGCTGAGGGCGGATGCCGCGGGCTGGCCGGCACGGGCACTGGTGCTCAACGCGATGTCGAACAATGTCGGCATGCCCTGGGACCTCGGGCCAACGCGCCGCTATCTCGGCTATGCGCCGCAGGACGATGCGTGGGCGATGCTCGGGGCGAACGCTCCGCGCTAATCGTGCTTTTCGACGTGGCCCCCGAAGCCGAAGCGCATCGCGCTCAGCATTTTTTCGGCGAAGTTATGCGCCTGGCGTGAACGGAAGCGAGTGTAGAGCGAGGCGGTGAGGACTTCGGCCGGCACGGCTTCCTCGATCGCAGCCTCGACGGTCCAACGGCCTTCGCCCGAATCCTCGACGTAGCCGGAGAAGCCTGCGAGCGAGGGATCCTTGGCGAGGGCTTCGGCGGCGAGGTCGAGCAGCCAGGAGGAGACCACCGAGCCGCGGCGCCAGACTTCGGCGACGTCAGCGAGCTTCAGCTCGAAGCGCTCGCCCGGCGGCAGTAGATCGGTGTTCTTGCCCTGGAGGATGTTGAAGCCTTCGCCATAGGCCTGCATCATGCCGTATTCGATGCCATTGTGGACCATCTTGACGAAGTGGCCGGCACCGGCCGGACCGGCGTGGATGTAGCCCAGCTCGGCGCGCGGATCGTGATTGTCGCGATCGGGAGTCCGCGGAATGTCCCCTAGCCCCGGCGCGAGCGTCTTGAAGATCGGATCGAGCGCCTCGACCTGGGCGTCCGGGCCGCCGATCATCATGCAATAGCCGCGCGTCAGCCCCCAGACGCCGCCCGAGGTGCCGACATCGATGTAATGGATGCCCTGCTTTTCGAGATCGGCGGCGCGCCGCATGTCGTCCTTGTAGTAGGTGTTGCCGCCGTCGATGATGGTGTCGCCGGGCGAAAGGATCGAGGCCAGGTGCGCGATGGTGCCCTCGGTGATCTTGCCCGCCGGCAGCATGACCCAGACGGTGCGCGGGGCGCCGAGTGTGCCGACCATGCCCTCGAGTGAGGGGGTGGGCGTGGCGCCTTCCTTGCCCAGCGCATCCCGCGCGGCGGCATCGATGTCGTAGACGACGACGCGGTGACCGCCTTTCATCAGGCGGCGCGTGATGTTGGCCCCCATGCGGCCGAGGCCGATCAAACCGATCTGCATGGCGAGGCTCCTATTCGTGGGCGGCCCAGCCGCTCTTGGGGGGCGGCGGGGTGAGCAGGGCCGAGAAGATGCGGTTGATGACGCTCTGGTCGCCGGCCTTTTCGGCGCTCTCCCTGCGCAACTGCACGAGCAGCGCCGAGGTTGCATCGAGCCGGGCGCAGGCGAGCGTTGCGACATGCAGCGCGACCAGCGGCGTGCGCTCGAGGAAGGCGACGGCATTGTCGATGACGCGGACGGTGGCGGCGCGATCGGCGCGCACGGTGGCGCTGTTGTCGTTGCCGAGCAGCACGCTCATTTCGCCGATGATGGCGCCCGGCTCCTTGATCTCGGCGATCTTGACGCCGCCGCGCTCGACGATGAGGCGGCCGGTTTCGAGGACGTAGAGCTCGCCGCCCTGCTCGCCTTCGGTGATCAGCACCTCGCCGGGCGCGAGCGTGCGTTGCGGCTGGGTCTGGGTGAGCGAGAGCAGGCTGGCCATGCGCGACGGTTCCGGGAAGCGGTGATGTTCCCGGAGCTTAGCGCGCGATTGTGACGAGCGCTATCGGCGCTTCGAGCCCCTTCGAGGCTCGGCCTGATGGCCGAGCACCTCAGGATGAGGTCGTTCGAGCCCTTCGAGGCGAGGCTGGTTCGACAAGCTCACCATGAGGGGCTCGCGTCTCAGGATGAGGGTTCGGGGGCCCATTACGTCGACTTCCACCCCGACCCTTCCCTACAGTTTGTCAGTTGCGCGCTACGCGTCGCCGTGGGGAGGGAGGCCTGACGGGCGGGCCGGGGTTTGGCGGCAGCCGGGAGCGCCGGACGCGCGGGGGCGCTCCGGGTTTAGCCAGCCGCGGCAAGAAGGGGCCGCGGACGGAGAGCGCCGGGCGCCTCCGAAGAGTGGTGGGTGAATGAGACACCCAGCGCTCTGCGCGTGGCCCGCGCCGTTTTGACGGGTGCACGCCACACGTCGCCGTTGACGGGTTTTTGGAGCCGGCCGGGCGGGCACACGCCGAGCGTGCAGCGACCCGGGCGCGGACCTGCGGCGTGCGACCACGCCGCCCCCGTCACGTCCGCCGATGCTTCGTCGGCACCCCGCGTTGTTGGCGGACGCGAGGGGAGATTATTACGGGGCGGAGCCACATGGATAAGTTTGAAAGCCGCGCTCAATAGTGGGCACTTCAGCCGACGCTAAGCGCCGTCCTCGGGGCATTCTGCTGTGATGCAGCTGGATTTTCCACGAGGCTCCGAGGCGTCATGCCGCGATATAAGTTTTCGCCAAGACCGAACGGCTCACGTCGAGCGCTGGCGAATCCGTGAATTGAAGGCTCACGTCCTGCTCTCTCGCTACCTCCCGCGCGAGGTCATCGATCTCTGACGAGAGCATCAAAAGTGCGGTGAACTTGTCGGCGGAATCGAAAATCGATCGTGAGCCATCGGGCGTGCGAAGCGTTTTTGCGTACTCTTGGTTTCTCCAGAGTGCATCTAAGTGCCTTTGGGTTTCTGCGAGGATACCCAATTCGTAGATGTGCCCCATGGAGAGAGCACTAGGGTCCGCGTGATACATCGTCGCCGCGATATCGAAGCTTGGGAGGGCTATCCTTTTGCCTTCGTTCTCGGCATCCGCTTTCACGTTCTTGCAAAGGCGTATCGACGCTCGAATCCCGCCCCGCAACTGGTCGTCGCGATCGCCAACGCGTTTTATGTGCAGAAACGGGAGACTGTCCACCGTGGTCGGAACCTTGTTGTCGAGGATAGTCACGGCACGATCATGCGCCATCCCAGACGATTGATATTCTATTGTGTCGAGCCAGTGTGATGGTACGACGTCCACGGGGCGAGCAAGCGAGCCCCCCGAGATACAAATCGCCTTGGCACCCGTCGTGTCCACGGTTGCCGTGGGGAACTTGAGCTTAAGTGCACTTTCGGATTTGGCGCGGAGGTCCTTAAGGACGTCCACCGAAGTGCGAGTACTGGGCGAGGTATATCCGCCCGAGCGGGCGCGCTGCCCTTCACGATAGTAGGTCAAGAAGTTCGCATCTAGAGCTAGAAGATCTACGTCGCTCACCCCCCTGATATGAACGTCCAAAGGTACGGAACCCTGGAGACGGAATTCGACCGAGAGGCCTTGAGCTGCAAGCGACTGTAGAAGCTGGTTCGCCACCTGTCAGCGGTTTCTCGGCTGATCCGCGTGTAATTTGGCTCCACAGCGCGCATCGAACCCAATGCGTATTGCGTGTAGGGCTTCCCTGAAGCTCTGCTCTGCCATTGCTCGGTTTCGAGGCTCTTCGCCAGAACCTGCGCTTGCTCATCGAGACCCAGGCGGTTCAAACGGTCAGAGCCCGACCTCCGGGAGTGCAGGTCCGTGAGCCTTTTGGTGATGTCTCTGGCCATGAAAGGACGCCTTATGTCTATGGGTAGAACGTAGGCACTTTCGCTGTGTGTTCTAGAATGGACTTCAGAATTGGGTCGCTTGCGTGCTCCTGCGCTGTCGAGTCTGCAAGACCCCGAATGGTCTTTTGAGCGGCTTCAGTCGCAACATCGAGAGCGAGGTAGCGCTCCTGTTCCTTGGACTGGAGAGCGTCAAGCCGCAAATACCTGTCGCCTAACCGGTGCGCGGCCATGTAGCCGACCGATTGCTGCTGGGACGCTAAAATGACGTTGATCAAGCGCTGATCGCTTAGCCACCCGGTGATCCCGATATTGTTGCCGTGCTCATGGGAAAATGAAAACTGGGCCGTTGTGGTGCCCACACTAAGTAGCCGAACACCATCAACGGAAGCTCCAAGGAAGTGCTCGGCTTCGTGCAAGGCCAGGATATCAGGGGCATTCGCGTAAAGGCCACCGTCGGCATAGAGTTCATTCGCGACTTCTGCGATGGGGAAGAACGTTGGCGCTGCTGCTCCTGCGATAGCCACGTCGATAACTGAACGGTGGAGATCGGTGACAAAAGTCGGATGGTGGGGAGTCTTGAAAATCTGTGGCTTCCCCTTCGTTAGATTTACCGTTGGGATAATCACAGGATGAAGAAGGTCCCCTATGAGAAGTCCCTTAGGAAACAGCGAGAGGAGTGTTTCTCTGAGGCCCGCGCTATCATATTTGGGCGTTAAGGCACTCCGCAACAGATCGAAACCACGTCCGACGCTTGTTTTCGGAACGGAGCGGCGCGAGAAAATCGTCGTGCCAAACTCTTCGAAGGCACTCTTGATCTCCTTTGCGGGCACCTCAGCCGCCAAACCCAAAGCAATTATTCCGCCTACCGAGGTGCCTGCTAGTAAGTCAAACTTCCGACCCAGCGGCACTCCACATGCTTGTTCGAGATGGGAAAGCACCGTGGCCGTGTAGAGCCCTAGGTATCCTCCGCCGCTAAGCGCTAGTATCTGAAACGAGGGGACCATAGGTGCCTAGAGCGTTGTTACAGAACCACGCGAGAACCTCAGCGACGCTTTCTGGTGAACGAGATACATCGCGTCGATACCACCTAGCTGCGACATAGCCATGCAGCTGTTATGCGCCGAGCCGCGATTGGGTTCCGAGTGGCACTCGGCAATGGGGGGAAATAGTCTGTATGACCAGCCGGCAATTGAGTAACCATCGTGGAGGGTTCGCCTGTTCGCTATCACCGCGCCATCATGGATCGCCGGATTCGCGGCAATGGCCCGCTTCCACTGGCTAGCGAAGTCTTGACTGAGAAGCATACCGACGTCTGGGGGAGGCTCGCGCAGCATCGGCGTTGCGTACTCCAGTGGCCCCGGCCCGGTAAAGAGACACGCAATAACCAGCTCTAGGTCGCGGAGCGAATATTGAAGGTTACGAAATATAGCGTCTTCCCCGTCAAACCTCGTAGGCTCCATCGGAATTTGAAGCATGCTTCACCTGTTGCCGATACGGATATTTCTCGCCGTTGCCATCGGGCTCGGATTTATCGCGGCGCTCCTTGCAAGCTCCGCGGGACAAGTTGGAACACTTGCCAGCACGGTAACTTTTCTCGGGAGGTGGGCGTGGCTCTTGAGTGCGATCGTCATAGTCGCCCTCTTTGCCGCCTGGCGATGGGTGCCCCGGCTTCAGTCCGCTATCTTCCCGTACATCGGCGGGACTTGGACTGGAGCCGTCCATTTCCGCACAGCCTCCGGCGAGGATCAGCGGTCCGTTACCTTGATGGTCCGGCATACACTGCTTGGAGCGAAACTTCTCCTTGATAGCGAAGAGTCGACCTCTAGGACACTGTCGTTCTACGCCGAGAAGAACTCCGACTTCGAGAAATACCGAATCTACTATGTCTATTTGAATGAGCGGAAGGAAGGGGTTCAAGGTGCTGGCCAGCGATATCGAGGTGTCGCCGTCCTTCGCGTCGAAAGCGGTAGTCTCGTCGGAGACTACTTCACCGACGCAAACCGAAAAGGCCGGATTTCGTTGACTCTCGCTAAAGGGACGCCGTGGTGGGCTATTTGGCGCTAGCAGATTTTGAAGTGCCCCTTATTGATCGTCCATCTTCAGCGCCGCAATCCTGCGGTCCTTCGACAAGCTCAGGATGAGGCTTCGGCAGACTCCCCTCACCCGGCGCTTCGCGCCACCCTCTCCCGCCGGCGGGAGAGGGGAAGAGGTGGCGGCTATTGGTCGTCCATCTTGAGGGCGGCGATAAAGGCCTCTTGGGGGATTTCCACCGAACCGAACTGCCGCATGCGCTTCTTGCCCTTTTTCTGGGCCTCCAGCAGCTTGCGCTTGCGGGTGGCGTCGCCGCCGTAGCACTTGGCCGTCACGTCCTTGCGCAGCGCGCGGATCGTCTCGCGGGCGATGATCTTGCCGCCGATGGCGGCCTGGATGGGGATGACGAAGAGGTGGGGCGGGATCAGCTCCTTGAGCTTTTCGCACATCTGGCGGCCACGCGCTTCGGCGGCGCCGCGGTGGACCAGCATCGAGAGCGCATCGACCGGCTCGGCATTGACCAGGATCGTCAGCTTCACCAGATCGCCCGGCCGGCGATCGCCCAGCGTGTAGTCGAAGCTCGCATAGCCGGCCGAGACCGATTTGAGGCGGTCGTAGAAATCGAAGACGACCTCGTTGAGCGGCAGCTCGTATTCGACCATGGCGCGGTTGCCGACATAGGTGAGGTTCTTCTGGATGCCGCGCCGGTCCTGACAGAGCTTCAGGATGGAGCCGAGATATTCGTCGGGCGTGAGGATGGTGGCGGTGATCCAGGGCTCGCGGATTTCCTTGATGCGCGTGACCTCGGGCATGTCGGCCGGGTTGTGCAGCAGGATGGTCTCGCCATTGGTGAGCTCGATCTCGTAGACGACGCTGGGCGCGGTGGCGATGAGATCGAGATCGAACTCGCGGCTCAGGCGCTCCTGGATGATCTCGAGATGCAAGAGCCCGAGGAAGCCGCAGCGGAAGCCGAAGCCGAGCGCGGCGCTGGTCTCCATCTCGAAGGTGAAGCTCGCATCGTTGAGGCGGAGCTTCGCCATGGCTTCGCGCAGGGTCTCGAAGTCGGACGCATCGACCGGGAAGAGGCCGCAGAACACCACCGGCTGGCTGGCTTTGAAGCCGGCGAGCGCGTGCGCGGTGGGTTTGCGATCATCGGTGATGGTGTCGCCGACATTGGTATCCGCCACCTGCTTGATGGCGGCGGTGAAAAAGCCGATCTCGCCGGGGCCGAGGCCGTCGGGCACATCCACGAGCTTGGGGGTGAACACGCCGACGCGGTCGAGCTCGTAGGCGGCGTTGGACGCCATCATCCGGATCTTCTGGCCCTTCCTGATGGTGCCGTCGACGACGCGGATGAGGACGACGACGCCGAGATAGGTGTCGTACCAGCTGTCGACGAGCAGCGCCTTGAGCGGGGCGGTGACGTCGCCCTTTGGGGCGGGCAGGCGGTGGACGATGGCCTCGAGCACGTTGTCGACGCCGAGGCCGGTCTTGGCGCTGATCTCGATGGCGTCGGACGCATCGAGGCCGATGACGTCCTCGATCTGCTGCTTCACGCGCGGCACGTCGGCCGCCGGCAGGTCCACCTTGTTGATGACGGGCACGATCTCATGGTTGACGTCGAGCGCGTGGTAGACGTTGGCGAGGGTCTGCGCCTCGACGCCCTGCGTTGCATCGACGACGAGCAGCGAGCCCTCGACGGCGGCGAGCGAGCGGTTGACCTCATAGGCGAAGTCGACATGGCCGGGCGTGTCGATGAGGTTGAGGACGTAGGCCTCGCCGTTCTTGGCGGTGTAGTTGAGGCGCACGGTCTGCGCCTTGATGGTGATGCCGCGCTCACGCTCGATGTCCATCGAGTCGAGCACCTGCTCCTTGCCGGCCATCTCGCGCGCGTCCATGGCGCCGGTAAGCTGGATCAGCCGATCGGCCAGCGTCGACTTGCCGTGGTCGATATGGGCGACGATCGAGAAATTGCGGATGTGGTCGAGCGGGAAGGTCATAAGAGCCGGAGGCAGCGGGAGGTGCTTGTCTATCGCGCGCTACGCGTCGCTGGGGGCTGATAGCAGGCCCGGGGGCCGCGGGCAAACGTGGTTTACGCGGGGTTAACCGACGCTTTCGCGCGAATTGACGGCGGGTTAGCGTGCGGGCGGGGTTGAGGGACCAGTGCGTGATGCGCCAGCAGGTGAGACGGGCCGATTTCCTGATGCTGCTGGCCTACGCGACCGACCTCGCGACCGGCGCGGAGCGGGATTTTGCGTTGCGGGGGTGCGTGCTCGCCATGCGCCTCGCCAAGGTTGCGGCGTTCGATGTCGAGGGGCAGCGGCAGGTGTTTCACCAGGCTCTGCTGCGCTATGCCGGCTGCAACGCCGACACGCATCTGCTGGCCGCGGCGTTCGGCGACGAGATCGCGATGCGCCAGGATCTGGCGCATACGGACATGGGCAACCATCACCAATTGGTCGATGTGTTCGTGCGGGCGTTCGGGCGTCTCTATGCCGACCGGCCGGCGACCGAACTGCCCGCGCTGATCGAGCATGGATTGAGCCATGCGCTCCATACCAGCGTGCCGATCCTTGCGGGCCATTGCGAGGTGGCGCAGCGGATCGGCGTGCGGCTGGGTCTGTCGCCCGAGCTCTGCGCCGGGCTCGGCCAGATCTATGAGCGCTGGGACGGACATGGCCTGCCGCATGGCCTCAAGGGCGAGGCCGTGGCGCCTGCGGTGCGGCTGGTGACGCTGGCGCAGGATGTGGTGGTGCTGCTGAGCCTGCGCGGCAAGGACGCGATGCTGGCGGCGATCGCCGAGCGGCGTGACGGCGCCTATGAGGGCAAGCTTGCGGATGTATTTCTCGCCCATGCGGACGAGCTGATTGCGGGCATCGACCATGCCTTCGACCGCGCCGATATTCTTGCGCTCGAGCCCGAACCGCACGGCCTGCTCGAAGATGCCGCGTGCGAGGAGGCCTGGCTCGCCATCGCCGACATGATCGACATGCGTATGCCCTTCACCTTCGGGCACTCGCGCGCGGTGGCGGCACTGGCCGAGGCCGCGGGGCGGCGCCTCGGGTTGCCCGCCGGCGATATCGCGACGATGCGCCATGCGGGGCTCACGCACGATCTCGGCGAGCTTTCCGTGCCGGTGTCGACGTGGATGAAGGCCGGCGTGCTGAGTGCCCGGGAGCGCGACGCGGCGCATCTTCACCCCTATCACGGCGAGCGCGCGCTGTTCGCTCTTGGGGCCGATTGCAGGCCGGTGGCCCAGCTCGTGAGCAACCATCACGAACGGATCGACGGCAGCGGCTACCATCGCGGGGTACGTGGGCCGGCACTGTCTGTGGCGGCCCGCGTGCTGGCCGCGGCGGAGGCGTTCCAGACGGCGCACGAACCGCGCCCGCATCGGGAAGCGCTGAGCGATGCCGGAGCAGCCGCGGCGCTCCGGCAAGCGGTCAGAGACGGCACGCTCGATGCCGATGCGGTCGAAGCCGTGCTCGCCGCGGCCGGGCAACCGGCGCGGCGCGCCAAGGCGCGGCCGGCGGGACTGACGCCGCGCGAAATCGAGGTGCTGCGGTTGATCGCGGCGGGGCTCACGGCCAAGGAAGCAGCGCAGTGGCTCAAGATTTCGCCCAAGACCGCCGACAACCACATCCAGAACCTCTATGCCAAGATCGGGGTCACCACGCGGGCCGGCGCGGCGCTCTATGCGCTGGAGCAGGGCCTCGTTCGGACGGAATCGTCACCCGCCTAGGGAATCCACCCCATGTGGGGGCGGGACATGCCCGACACTCTCCAATCGTCAGCCGCACAGGGCGGCACGAACGGAGATTCCCATGAACGACCTCAATTCCAAAGGCGCCGCGGAACTTGCCGCGATGATCGCATCACGCAAGGTCATGGCGGGCGATGTGATCGATGCCCACCTCGCGCGCATCGAAGAGATCAATCCGAGCCTCAACGCCATTACCGTGACGCTGGCCGATACGGCGCGCGCTGCAGCGGCGGAGGTCGACCGCGCCATTGCCGCGGGACAAAAGCTCGGGCCGCTGGCGGGCGTGCCCTTCACCATCAAGGAGAACATCGACGTCGCCGGTTCGGCGACCACCTGGGGCGTCGCCGCGATGAAGGGGCAGATCGCCTCAACCGATGCGCCGCTGGTGGCGCGGCTGCGCGAGGCCGGTGCCATTCCACTGGCGCGCACCAATCTGCCCGACCTCGCCTTCCGCTGGGACACCGAGAGCGGCGTTGCGGGGCGCACCATCAACCCGTGGGACCCCACCCGCACACCGGGCGGCTCGTCCGGCGGCGAGGCCGTGGCGCTTGCGACCGGCATGACGCCGCTCGGCATCGGCAACGACCTCGGCGGGTCGCTGCGCGTGCCCAGCCAGATGTGCGGCACGGCCGCGATCCGGCCGTCGCGCGGCCGTGTGGCCGATGCGCAGGTGACCGAGCCGCCGCAGACCCTCGTGATCCAGAACACGCACACGCACGGGCCGATGGCACGGCGCGTCGCCGACCTGCGGCTGGCGCTCAGGATCATGAGCGCGCCCGACGCGCGCGATCCGCGCTGGGTACCGGCGCCGCTCGAGGGACCCGCAATGGCGGGCAAGACGCGCGTGGCGGTGGTGCGCAATCCGCTCGGCGCGGGGATCGATCCGCAGGTCGCGGCGGGCGTCGCCCGTGCGGCCGACTGGCTGGCGGACGCCGGCTATGACGTCGTCGATGCCGAGCCGCCAAAGATCGGCGAAGCGATGCAGGCCTGGGTCGACGCGATCTGGAACGATGTTCAGGTGCTCTGGCCGCAGCTCAAGCCGATCTCGGGTGCCGGCGTCGTCAATTTCATCGAGGCACTGCTGAGCAAGGGGCTGTTCAAGCCTGTCGACCAGGGCAAAGGACTTGAGACCTGGATCGCCATTCATCAGCTGGGGATTGCGTGGTCGGAGTTTCTCGCCAAGCACCCGATCATCCTGTCGCCGGTGAGCTGCGAGCGGGCCTGGCCGATCGGCGACGACATCACCCGCGTCGCCGAGATCGCGTTCTCGATGCGCATGGTGGTGCCGGTCAACATCCTCGGCCTGCCCTCGGCGGCGGTGCCGGTCGGGATCGCCGAAGGCCTGCCGCAGGGTGTGCAGCTGATCGGGCAGAAGTTCCGCGAGGATGTGCTGCTCGACGCAGCGCAGGCGCTGGAAGACCGCGCCGGTGTGCTGACGCCCATCGCGCCGCGGGCGAGCCGCGCGGCGCACGAGAAGGCCCGGTTGATGGCGGAAGCGATCTAGCGATCACGGGGGAGCCGGTGCGAGCCGGCTCCCTTTACGGCCAACGCCGGCGCCGAGCTACCACGCCACGGCTGACCACGGGCCCAGCCGTAGCACTTCGCCATCCTGCGAGAAATCTCCGGTCGAGACCGGATTGCCGCTTATGGCGCAGGCGATGTCGTGCGGCTGGTCAGTGGGGTTGAGCGCCATGGTCAGCGTGCCCGCCTCGAACATCCAGTTGACGATGAGGCAATTGCCGATGCGGAAGGACCGCGCGTCGGTGCACGGGGTCGCCGTCAGCGGCCAGACGAGACGGCGGCGCCACTCGCCGAGCTGGCGGAAGCGATCAAGGGCGGCGCGGCGCTCGGGCGTGGTCTCGAAGTCGGTCCAGGCCATTCTCGCCATCTCTAACGTCGCGGGATCGTTGGGGTCGGGCAGATCGCCTTCGCTGATCGTTTCGTGGAACATGCCCTGCATCTGCGTGTAGCGATCCTTCTGCTTCCTCGCGGCCGCCTCGGCGGGCATCTCGAGGAAGTAAGGAAACGGTGCGCGCAGATTGCCCTCGTCGCCCATGAAGCAGAGCGGAATCTGCGGCGCGAGGAACTTTACGAAATGGGCGAAGTCGAGCCTGTTGGGGCTGGTGCGCAGCGACAGGCGCTTCATGTCGGCGCGGTTGCCGATCTGGTCGTGGTTCTGGACATAGGTGATGAAGGAATCGGGCGGCAGCTTGGCCCCGGGTCCGCCGCGCGTGCGCCCGTCGGTCTCAGCGCCGGGTTCGCCCGGATCGTGCACGAACCCGTCGACCAGCGCCTTCTCGAAATCGGCGCAGGCGTCCTTCTTGGGATCGTCATAGCCGGTCTTGCGGCCATCGCCGGTGACCAGGAAATCGAGGACGTGATGCATGTCGTCGTTCCACTGGGCCACATAGGTCATGGGCTCGTTGCGATCGTTGCGGGCGAGCCAGCGCGCCGAATTCTCGACGTTCTCGATGATGAGCTTGGCGTGCGGCTTGACGGCCCTCGCGGCTGCGGCCAGTTCGCCGAGGAACTGGTCGCGCGAGCCGGTCTTGATCTCGTGCACGCTGTCGAAGCGCAGGCCGTCGAAATCGAAGTCGCGCAGCCACATCACCGCGTTCTCGTAGTAGAACTGCCGGACCATCGGACGGTTGAAATCGATGCCCGGGCCCCAGGGAGTCTTGACCTCGTCGCTGAACCATTCAGGCGCGTAGTGCTGGACGAAATTGTCGACGTCGCCGAAATGGTTGTAGACGACATCGAGGATGAGGCAGAGGCCGAGCCCGTATGCCCGATCGACGAGGGCGCGCAATTGCTCGGGCGTGCCGTAGCTGCTCTCGGGCGCAAAGATCAGCGTGCCGTCATAGCCCCAGTTGCGCCTGCCCGGGAATTCGTTGATCGGCATGATCTCGAGGCAGGTGTAGCCGGCATCGCGAAAATGCCCGAGGCGCTGGCGCAGGCCGTCGAAGGTCCCCTCGGGGCTGACGGTCCCGATATGGACTTCGCCAATCACCGTCTCGTGCCAGGGGCGCAGCGGCCTCTGCCGATCGGACGGAGCGAAGGGCGCGCGAACGACGCTCCAGCCGGAGGTGTCGCCGATCTGCTGGCGCGAGGCGAGATCGGGGAAGACGAGGTCGCCGATCCTGAACCTGTAGCGCGTGCCGGGTCCGGCCCCAAACGCGTCGCAGGCGAGAAAGCCGTCTGCCGCGCGTTGCATCGGCATGGGCTCGCGGCCCTCGATCAGCAGTTCGGCGCTTTGGGCGCTCGGCGCCCAGAGGCGGAAAGTCGTCATGTCGCCCTCGATCAATGGACCGAAGCGGAACGTCCTGTTGTGGACAAAATCGAGATCGACGGCGTGGATCGCATCCTTTGAAATGTTCACGTTCATGCACGGCACTCGTTCTGACAGGCGCAGGCGCAACAGCGCCTCCTCGCGCATCCAATGCCGCGTGGGCACGAGTCGTTCCGCCTGGGTGGCCGCTGGCAGCAGGCGCCGGAGCGTGGGGGGAAAGTTCCGCCGAACCGGCTAGTCGCGCGGGCCGGCGTAGGGGTGCTCGTCGGGCGTGCCGTTGACCCGGAGGCTGCGCAGGTCGCGCGAGACGATCTCGTCGACCTGGGCGTCGGTGAGCTCGATATCGTCGCGGGCGGCGAACAGCATGCGGCCGGCGAGGCGGTCGAAGCGGCCCGAGCCGATCTCGACGCTGAGCTTGCCGGCGACCGAGGGCGGCCGGTCGATGCCGCGCGCGAAGAGGTCGACAATGTCGCCGAGATATTTGCGACCGGCCGGATCGGTCATCTGGAACTCGGTCATCGCGGTGCGCACGAGGCCCGGATCCATGGCGAAGATGCGCACGCCGGTGCCCTCGAGCGTGCCCGAGACGCTTTCGGTGAAGCGGAGGATGCCGGCCTTGCTGGTGCCGTAACCCGAGCCGTGGGGGAACGGCGTGCCGGTGCCGCCGCCGGTGAGGTTGATGATGCGCCCGCGGCGGCGGGCCAGCATCGCCGGGAGCACGGCGCGGCAGCATTCGAACGGACCGCGGATGTTGAGCTCGACGTCGCGCCACCAGGCGTCGGGATCGACCTCCCAGATCGGGCCGATGGCCTCAAACGAGGCGGCGTTGTTGGTGAGCAGATCGATGGGCCCGAGGTCGCGCTCGATGGCGGCGACGGCCTCGGCGAGCGCGGCGCGATCGAGCACGTCGACGCGCCAGGAGCGGGCGATGCCGCCGGCATCGGCGATCTCGCGCGCCGCGTCTTCGACTTCGGCAGAGCGGGCGAGGAGCGCGACCCTGCCGCCGGCGCGCGCCTGTTCCTTGGCGATGCCGCGGCCGATGCCCCGGCTGGCGCCGGTGACGACGCAGACCTGTCCGCTGAGCTTCATGGCAGATGATCCCTGGTGCTGGAGTTGGCGCGCAGGCGCGACGATAGCAGGTGGCGGGGGCGGTGCGAAACGCCGATCAGGGTCAGTCGTCGGGCGTGGCGCACAGGTCGCTTGATGGGGATCAAGCCCTGCCGCCGGGCGGCGCTTAGGGTCCGATCGGCGTCGGCAATTGCCTTGGCCGATCCGCAACCCCGCGAGGACCCGATGGCCGATACCTCCGCTTACGCTACGCGCTTCGATGTCGATGTCCCAGGACAGCTCGACCGGCTGACTACGCTGCTGCGGCCGATCTGGGCGATCCCGATCCTGGTGATATTCGGGCTGCTCAACAGCGGCGGCACGGTGCACTACGTCAACGAGGCGGGCAAGGCGGTGCAGACCTCGGGCGGCGGCGCCGCAGCCGGGCTGTTCCTCGCCACGGCACTGATGCTGGTCGTGCGGCAGCGCTACCCACGCTGGTGGTTCGACTTCGCGGTCGAGCTCGCGCGCTTCGGCAGTCGCGTCGGCGCCTACCTGCTGCTGCTCACGGACGTCTATCCCTCGACCACCGACGCACAGGGGGTGCATCTCGAGGTGGCCTACCCGGACGCGACCCAGCTCAACCGCTGGCTGCCGCTGGTCAAGTGGCTGCTGGCGATCCCGCATTACATCGTGCTGTTCTTCCTCAGCGTCGCGGTGGCGGTGGTGACGATCGTCGCCTGGTCGCGATCCTGATCACCGGGCGCTATCCGACGTCACTGTTCGACTTCGTCGTCGGCGTCGGCCGCTGGTGGTTCCGAGTCTGGGCCTATGCGTTCCTCCTGGTGACGGACGAGTATCCGTCGTTCAGCCTGAGGTAGACGCGGGCGAGCACGACGCCGGAGGTCGAGCTCGTGCACGCCGCCTCCGTCATCGCCGTCAACAGCTGAGCCAACTCGGGGATCAGAGCAGCTGCCCTGCCCTACCGCCCGGTCAGCGATTGCCGGCGGATGCGGCGTTCGATGATGGTTTGCAGCACGACCGAGACCACGATCACGAGGCCGAACGCCAGCTGGGTGTAGAAGGCGTTGATGCCGGCCGAGACGATGCCGGCGTTGATGGCGCCGATGATGAAGGCGGCGACGAACGAGCCGACGATCGAGCCGGTGCCGCCGAACACCGAGGTGCCGCCCAAAAACACCGAGGCGATGGCGGTCAGCAAATAGCCGTCGCCGGTGGTGGGCCAGAAATAATAGCCGTAGATCGAGACCATCAGGCCGGAGAGGACCGCCATGACGCCGACCAAGACGAAGGCGCGAATCTTGACCGAGGCGACGCGGATGCCCATCAGCCGGGCGCTGGTCGGATTGTCGCCGACGAGGAAGACGTGGGCGCCGAAGCGGGTGCGGTTGAGCAGCAGCCACATGAGGATGGCGAGGACCACCATCCACACGGTTTCGACCGGTACGACGCCGAAGATCGGCTCGCGCAGTAGGTTGTGGAGCTCGGGATAGGCATCTTCGGTGAGCGGCACGCCGGTGCCGTTCATCAGCACCAGCTCGAGGCCGCGGAACAGGAACTGCGTTCCAATGGTGATGACGAGGGAGGGGATGTTGAGGACGGCGACGAGGGCGCCGTTGATCAGGCCGCAAAGTGCGCCGGTGACGAAGGCGAGCACGAGGCCGACATACCAGGGCAGGCCCCATTGCGTCGCCGAGAGCGCAAAAATGGCGGTGCCGAGCGCCATCACCGAGGGAAAGCTCAGATCGATCTCGCCGGTGATGACGACGAAGGTCAGCGCCAGCGCGATGATGCCGAACACCGGGGTGGTCTGCGCGAAGGCCACATAGATGTCGATATTGGTGAAGACCATCGGCGCGGCGATGATGAAGGCGATCCACATGACGAAGCCGACGCCGAGGATGCCGAGCTGGCTGCCGTAGCGGCGCAGCAGCGAGGGCGGGGCGACGCGGTTGTCCGTCGGACGGGTGATCTCGGCCATCGCAGCTACTCCAGCGAGCCCGACCGCGCGACGCGGTAGAGCCGGTCGATCAGATCGTCCATCGAGATGTCGGCCTTGTCGTAGACGCCGGCGACGCGACCGCGATCGAGCACGTAGAGGCGGTCGACGACGGGGTAGACGTGGAAGATGTTGTGGTCGATGAAGATCGCCGACTTGCCGGCGCGCTTGATGCCGCCGACGAAATCGAGGGTCTTGCGGGTCTCGGTGAGACTGAGGCCCATCGTCGGCTCGTCGAGGATCACCAGCTCGGCGTCGAAATAGAGCGCGCGGGTGATGGCGACGCCCTGCTTTTCACCGCCCGACATGGTGGTGACGATGTTGTCGGGATGCACGGCGGCGGAGGTGAAGCCCATGTGCTCGCCCATCAGCCGGGCGGATTCGGAGCGCATGTGCTTGACGTCGAGCAGGCCCCATTTGGTGCGCGGCTCGCGGCCCATGAACATGTTGCGCCAGATCGGCTGCTTCTCGCAGAGGGCGCGCTCCTGGTAGACGGTCTCGATGCCGAGCGCCCGGGCGCGGGCCACCGACCAGTCGTCGATGCGCGCGCCGTTGACGAAGATTTCGCCGCCCGGGTCGGGCCGGTGGTAGCCCATGACGGTCTTGACCAGGGTCGACTTGCCGGCGCCGTTATCGCCGAGCAGGCCGACGATCTCGCCGGGCATCACCTTGAAGTTGACGCCAGTGAGCGAGCGGACTTCGCCGAAGGTCTTGGAGACGTTGCGCAGCTCGATGACGGGAACGGCGTCGGGCGCGGCGGCGATTGAATTGGTGTCGATGGCGGCTTCGGCCATGATCTGTCCTTCACGTCGTGAGGCGGGCCCCCACGGGAGGCCCGCCCGTTTCCTCAGGTTGCCGAGGCAGGACTAGCGGATTTCCTTGGCGGCCAGCGGGGCGATCTTATCGACATTGGAGGCGTCGACGAAAGCGCCCGCGGTGTTGATGTCGAGCCCCGAGAAGCCGTACTTCTTGGTGAGGCAGATATTGAGGATCGGCAGGTAACCCTGCAGGTAGGGCTGCTGGTCGATCACCAGGTTCTGGTAGCCGCTCTTTACCGCCTGGGCGGTATTGGGCGACATGTCGAAGCCGGCGAAATAGACTTGGCCCGGCTTGAGCGAAGCGGCCTTGGCGTAGACGCCGACATTCGAGGTGAGCCCGCCGTGATCGGTGACCACGAGCTTGATGTCCGGATTGGCCTTCATGACGCCGACGAAGGTCGCGGTGCCGGCATTGGGATCGGCGTTGGTGGCGGAATCGATCTCCTGGTAGATGACCTTGACGCCGGCCTTGGTCAGCGCGTCGGTGACGCCGATGGTGCGCTGGGCGCGATCGCCGCCCTGGCCCTTGAGGCCCCACACGAAGGCTTCGTCGCCCGACACCAGCTTGGCGCGCTTGACGGCTTCCGAGCCGAGCGCGAAGCCCGCGTCATAGTTCGGCGCGCCGACATAGCCAAAGCCATCCGGGCCGTACTTGGCCTGCGCCTTGGGCAGCGCGGTGTTGGTGCTGGTCACGACAATGCCGGCCTTGTAGGCTTGGTCGATCAGCGGGTCGGCCGCATCGTCGCCGGGATGGCCCATGAAGGCGATTCCGTCGACCTTGGTGGCGATCGCCTGCTGGAGCTGGGTGATCATCATGTTGGGATCCCAGTTCGAGAAGTAGTAGGTGACCTTGGGACCCAGATCGAGCTCGGCCTGCTTGTAGCCGTTGTAGACGTTGTTGGCGAACACGCCGCCCTGCGGACCGCCGGGGAACGCGGCGATTTTGACGCCGTCGCACCACTTGGCGACAGGATCGGTCGCCAGCGCGGCCGAGGTCGCAACCAGGCCGAGCGCAAGCGCGCCGGCCAATGCCAGTGGCATTCTCAGATTCAGAGTCATGCAGTCCTCCCTGTGATGCCGTTCAAGCGGCAGCGCTCTCCTTGCGCGACCAAAGGATTAGGGGAATAGGACATGTCTGTAAAGGTAACGCACAAGCGGGACGCGAGGCCGGCGTGGTCCGGCAAACGGGTGACGCTGGCAGTCTGCGGCGCCTTATGCCATTAATGTGATCCTGCCCCTTGCGTCGCGATCCTACCTGCCAAGTGCAGGCCTTTCCTCGACCGAACACGGATGCCTCTCGTATATGACAACTCCAAAGACCACCGTCCCCACCGAGCCGACCGGAACAGCCGCATCGAACGTCGCGGACGAGCTGGTGCGCATGATCATGGGCGAGCTGATGCCCGGCTCGAGCCTGCCCAGCGAAGCCGAGCTCGCGGTCAAGCATGGCGTCAGCCGGGTCACGGTGCGCGAGGCGGTCAAGATGCTGGCCGGGCGGGGGCTGCTCGAGCTGGCGCGCGGACGGCGGGCGGTGGTGAGCGAACCCAACAGCGCGGCGCTGGGCGAGTTCATGACCTGGATGGTGCAGCACGACCCCAAGGGGGTGTTCGACCTGATCGAGATCCGGCAGTCGCTCGAGGTAATGTCGGCGGGGCTCGCGGCGCGGCGGGCGACGCGGCCGGCGCTGAATGCGGTCGAGGCCAATCTGCGCAACATGCGGGAAGCCGCCCGCGACGGCAAGGAAGTGTCAGGCGGCGAAAATGAAGCGGCGTTCCACTGGGCCGATGTCGGCTTCCACGAAGCGCTGGCGGTGGCGGGGGGCAACCGCATGCTGGTGTCGCTGTTCGAGGCGATGGGGCCGGCGCTGCAGCGGAGCTTCTTTCTGAGCCGGCGCGGCCGGCTGCTGCGGTCGCACAATTCCGAACACACGGTGGCCATGCACCAGCGCATCTTCGAGCGGGTGCGGGCGGGCGATGCGACGGGAGCGGAGGCGGCGATGCGCGCGCATCTGGCGGACGCGCTGCGCGACATGCGGGCCGCCTATGGCGGGGAGTTGCGGGCGGTCTGAGCCGCGGGCGATCGCGGCAAGCCGCAAGATGACGGACCGCTCACGGGGACGTTGCACCGAGTTGAGTTGACCGTGAGCGTGCGCCCCCCGATCTATCGGGCATCCTCAAAACCCAAAGGCGCCAGCATGACCCCGAAGTGGACCAATGTTCTCTGCCTGCTCCCCGCGGCCCTCGCCGCGCAAATCGGCATGGCCGCTCCGGCCGTTGCCGCCGCCAAGCCGCTGACGGTGGTCGAGCTCTTTACCAGCCAGGGCTGCTCGTCGTGCCCGCCGGCCAATGCCGCGCTCATCGAGCTCAGCAAGCGCGCCGACGTGCTGCCGCTGAGCTTTGCGGTGACCTATTGGGATTATCTCGGCTGGAAGGACACGTTCGATAAGCCCGAATATACGGCGCGGCAGGTGAGCTACGAGCCCCCGCTCGGCCAGCAGGGGCCGTTCACCCCGCAGATGGTGGTCAACGGCGCGACGTCGCTGGTGGGCAACAATCTCACGGAAGACGAAGCGGCGGTGAACGGGGCGAAGCCGCTGAGCGGACCGGCGGTGACGCTGATGCCGGGCTCGGTGAGCATCGGAACGGCGACGGCCGCGGCGAGCGCTGATGTCTGGCTGGTGCGCTACGACCCCAATCTCGTCGAGGTGCCGGTGGCGCGCGGCGAGAACAGCGGGGTGACGCTGCCACACACGCATGTGGTGCACGCGCTGCAATTGCTCGGCTCGTGGACAGGCGGCGCGGTCGCCTTCAACCTGCCGCCGGCGCCCGACGGCATGAAGACCGCGATCCTCGTGCAGGGGATGCACGGCGGCACGATCCTGAGCGCGGCGACGGACTGAGCGTCAGAAGGCGTAGGTCTCGAGGAAGGCGTTGCGGAACTTGCCTTCGGGATCGTAGCGCCGGGCGAGCGGGCGGTACTGGTCGATCTGCGGATAGCCGGCCTGCATGTCGGCCGGCGTCATGGTGAAGAGCTTGCCCCAATGGGCGCGGGCGTTGAATGGGCGGAGCGCCCATTCGACCACCGGCAGCACTTTTGCAACGGCGGGCCAATCGGGCTTGAAAGTAAAATGGAAGGCGACGCAATCGGCGCCGCGCGCCGGGCTCAACCAGAGGCTGTCGGCAGCGACGGTGCGGATCTCGGCGATCATGAGCAGCGGTGCGAACTGATCCTGCACCGCCTTGAGGGCGCGCAGGGCGGCCGATGCGTGAACGCGATCGACGAAATATTCCGACTGCAGCTCGGCACCGGCGCTCGGCTGGAACTCCATTCTGAAATGCGGCAGGCGCAGATACCACGGGCCGGGCACGCCCATCTGCTCGGTGCAGGGGGTCGGGTCGAGCTCGGGGATCGGATGCCAGGGCCGCGTCGCGGCTTTGGCGCCGAAGAAGCTAGCGGGAGGCGCGGGCGCATCGACGCGGCTCTTGAGCCAGGCGATGCCGATGCTGTCGCCCTGCCATTTGGTGAACATCGAGACGCTGTAGGCGGCGCCCATGACGGCGTCGAAATTGTCGGCCAGCGCGGCGAAGGGCAGGTCGGTGAACAGATCCTGGCGGACCTCGAACGACGGCTCGATGTCGAGGCTGAGCTCGCTGACGATACCGAGGGCGCCGAGGCCGACGACGGCGGCCTCGAAATCCGGGTCGCCGCGTTTCAGCGAGACGATATCACCGCTGGCGGTGACGAGCTTCAGGGCGGCGACGGCGGCTGCGAGGTTCTTATTCCTGAGCCCCGAGCCGTGCGTCGCAGTGGTGACGGCGCCGGCCACCGAGATGTGTGGAAGCGAGGCGAGGTTGTGGAGCGCAAATCCCTCGCGATCGAGGATCGGACAGAGCTCGCCATAGGTGATGCCGCCATCGACGGTGACGATGCGGGCGGCCTCGTCGACGCGCACCACGCGCTCGAACGCACGCAGCGAGATCAGCTCGGCGTCGCTGTCGGCGATGCGGTTGAACGAATGGCGCGAGCCGAGCGCGCGAGCCCTCGGCGCCTTGCGCACCGCATCCTGCAGCTCGGCGAGAGTGCGCGGGGTGCGCACGGTCGCGGTCGAATAGGCGATGTTGCCCGCCCAGTTGCGATTGGCATCAGTCATGGTGAATCCTCGGTTGAGGTCAGTTGCTGCCGCGGGAGCGGAGGCGTCAAGACTCCTCGCAGGGCAGCCATGTCGCGGGGTTTGCTTGCTATTGCGGCCGTTCTCAGCCATATGCAGGCTATTCGCCCGGCGCGGGACTTGTCCCGCAGCATCTCGAGGGCGATGGGCTTCCCTTCTTTCCGGCCAATTGCGGTGAGCAGCGAAGCGCCCGGAGCCCAGCGCTCCGGCGACATAGCGCAACCGCGGCAAATCCCTGTCGCATTGCTTTGAACCCACCCCGCCAAGGCGGGAACCTGCGCGCCGTATGGCCGGCCGCGCGGGGCAACACGAGATATCATTTGACCAAGACCTTTGCCGAATTCGGCCTTCCCGCGCGCCTCGTGACGGCGCTGACCAAAGCCGGGTTCGAGACCCCCACCCCCATCCAGCAGCGCGCCATCCCGCCGCAGCTGCTCGGCCGCGACATCATGGGCATCGCCCAGACCGGTTCGGGCAAGACCGCCGCGTTCGGGCTGCCGCTGCTGAGCGGACTTGCCGCGCTCAAGGACCGGCCGGCGGCGATGACGACGCGGGCGCTGATCCTTGCGCCGACGCGCGAGCTCGCGGTGCAGATCGACGAGGTGCTGCGCATGCTCGCCGAGGGCATGCGGCTGACGACGGTGCTCGTCCTCGGCGGTACCTCGCGGCACGCGCAGGTCACCAAGATCGCGCGCGGCGTCGATGTGGTGATCGCCACGCCCGGTCGGCTCAAGGACCTTGTCGACGACAAGAAGCTCAAGCTGCGCGGCACCAAATGGCTGATCCTCGACGAGGCCGACCGCATGCTCGACATGGGCTTCATCGCCCCGGTGCGCGCCATCGCGGCGGCGATCGGCGCCGACCGGCAGACGGCGATGTTCTCGGCGACGATGAGCGATGAGATCGCGGCGCTCGCCAAGGGCCTGCTGCGCGAGCCGGTGCGCATCGAGGCCTCGGCCCCCGCGACCGTGGTGCCTGTGGTGGTGCAGCGCGCCATCGCCGCGGGCAGCAAGGAAAAGCGGGCCAAGCTCAACGAGCTGCTGGCCGACTCGGCACTCAGCCGCGTCATCATCTTTTCGCGCACCAAGCACGGCGCCGACCGCGTCACGAAGTTCCTGGCGCAGGACGGGCATGAAGCCGCGGCGATCCACGGCAACAAGAGCCAGAATGCACGGCAGGCGGCGCTCAAGGCGTTCGCCGCGGGCGGCGTGCGCATCCTCGTTGCCACCGACATCGCGGCACGCGGCATCGATGTGCCCAACATCAGCCACGTCATCAATTACGAGCTGCCAGACGACCCCGAGAACTACGTGCACCGCATCGGCCGCACGGCGCGCAACGGCGCGCAGGGCGTGGCGATCACGCTGGTGGGCGGCGACGAACGCGACAAGCTGCGCGACATCGAGCGGCTGATCCGCCGGACGCTGCCGCTCGAAGGCACGCTCAGCAACGAGATGCCGGCCCCGCGGCCGGCACGCGGCGGGCAGCGCCCGTCGTCGCGGCCACATGGATCGCGACCGGCGGCGGGGCATCACCGACCGTCCAATCCGCGCAGCAAGGATGCGGCGCCCGCCGGCAAGCCTGCACAGAAGCGGCAGGGGTCGGCTCGACCCGCAGCGGCGGGCGCGGGCAAGCCGGGCGCGGCGAACAAGCCGCGCTGGGCCGGCAAGCGCAAGGCGGCGGGAAAGACCGGCGGCCCGGTGCGCTTCGGCGGCTGAGCGCGCGTCGCAACAATTGACTGAAGGCGGCGGGTGGGCCTATGGCGCGCCCGCCGTTTTCAATTGCGCGATCACCCGATCGGCCATGTGCACGCAGCGGGCGCCATCGAAGGGGAACAGCGTTCCAAAGGTGCTGCTGAGCCGATCCTCGATGGCTTCGCGCATCAGCTTGCGCGCACGATGGAGCCGCGTCTTGACGGTTTCGGGCTTGAGGCCGAGCTGCTCGGCGGTCTCCTCGATCGACATGCCTTCGATGTCGCGCAAGACGAACACGGCGCGGAAACCTTCTGGCAACGTATCGACCGCCTGCTCGAGCACAGCGCGAAGTTCGGTGCGGGACATTTCGGCCTCGGGATCTGGCTGAACCTTGATGAGCGGAAACTGGATGATGCGGGCGCTGTCGGGCGCCGCGAGGTCGAGGTCCTCGACGGCGGCGAGCGGCCGGCGGCTGCGCACTTTTCCAGACGCCTCGTTAATCGCGATGCGGGTGAGCCAAGTGGAAAAGCGCGACTCGCCGCGAAACCCCTCGAGATGGCGGAAGGCCTTCACATAGCTCAGCTGCACGACGTCCTCGGCGTCGGTGTCGTCGCGCAGGATGGCGCGGGCGACGCGGAACAGCCGCTGGTTGTAGCGGCGGACGATGGTGCGGATGGCGCCTTCGTGGCCTTGGCGGGCGAGATCGACCAGCGCGGCATCGTCAAGGCCGGGCAGCTCGGTGCGCTCGGCGCGCGCGGTTGAAGGCTGGGTCATGGCACTCCCGACAACGTTGCTCCGGCGGGTTTTCATCCCCGGAAGGTCATTGGATGCAGCATGCTGTACGAAGGTTCCCGGGAGGCCTCAGCGCAGGGCGCGGAGGGCGTTGAGGATGACCGCGACGTCGATGACCTCCTGAAATACCGCGCCCGCGATTGGCGGCAACAGGCCGAAGGCGGCGGCAATCATTGCCAGCAGCGACAGAGCGAGGCCGCCGAGCACGCTCTGGGTCGCGATGGCCTGCGTCCTGAGCGCAATGGCCCGCGCCGTCGCCAGCCGGTCGAGCTGGTCGACGAGGATCACGACACCGGCGGTTTCGGACGAGGCGGCGGCGCCGCGCGCGCCCATGGCTACGCCGACGGTCGCGGCGGCGAGCGCCGGGGCATCATTGACGCCATCGCCGACCATCAGGGCCGGCGCGGCGGCGGATTCGCGGCGCACCAGCTCGAGCTTGTCGGGCGGGGTGAGGTCCCCGGCGGCGACATCGAGATGGAGTTCCGCCGCCGCTTCGGCGACGAGCTCATGGCGGTCGCCGGAGGCAAGGACGAAGCGGGTGACGCCGTCGCGGCGGAGCGCGGCAATGACTGCCGGCGCCTCAGGGCGAAGTGGATCGCGCAGGACGATGAGCCCGGCGAAGGCACCATCGATACCGACCGCGACGGTGATGGTTCCGGGCCCGAGCCCATCGTGGACCGATTGCGGCATGCCCGCTGCCTGCTGGCCGACGAAGGCGAAACTGCCGACGACGACCTGATGGCCCTCGACAGAGCCGGCGAGACCGGCCCCCGGCTGCTCGCGAACCTCGGTCGGGGCGGCAAGGGCGAGGTTTCGCGACCGCGCGGCGGTGACGAGGGCTGCGGCGATGACGTGATGGGACGCCTGGTCGAGCGAGGCCGCAAAGCGGAGGAGATCATCGTCGGGTCGATTTGCGCTGCGGATCTCGGCGACTTCGGCCTGCCCGCGGGTGAGCGTGCCGGTCTTGTCGAGGATCACGGTGCGCACCCGCGCCAGCTGCTCGAGGGCGCCGCCGCTCTTGATGAGGATGCCGGCGCGGGCGGCGCGTGACATGCCCGAGATCACCGCGACGGGCAGCGCCAGAATGAGCGGACACGGGGTGGCAGAGACAAGCACCGCCAGCGCCCGGACGCGATCGCCGCCGAGCCACCAGCCAAAAGCGGCGATGGCGAGGGTGAGGAGCAGGAACCAGACCGCGAGCCGGTCAGCGGCGCGCTCGACTGGCGCCTTGCTCTCCTCGGCTTCGCGCACGAGCCGGACGATGCGGGCATAGGTGCTGTCGGCGGCGGGGCGCGTGACGCGCAGATGGAAGCTGTCGCCGGCGTTGGACGAGCCACTGACGACGGCTTCACCGAGGGCGCGGCGCACGGGCAGCGGCTCGCCAGTGAGGGCGGATTCATCGAGCACGGCGCCCGCGGCGGTCGCCACCTCGCCGTCGACCGGCAGCGTTTCGCCGGCGCGCACCAGCACGGTGTCCCCCGGGGCGAGCACCGCGACCTCCACCTCTTCGAGCCGTCCATCGATGACGCGCATGGCGGTGTGCGCGACGCGGCCGAGGAGCGCCGTCATTTCGCGGCGGGCATGGCCCTCAGCATAGGCCTCGAGCAGCTCGCCGCCGGCATACATCAGCGCGACGACACAGGCGGCAAGCGGCTCACCGAACGCGATGCCGGCGGCCATCGACAGCGCCGCAACGAGATCGAGCCCGATAACGCCGTGCATGAGGCTGGTGGCGATCTGGACCAGCAGCGCCAGCAGCACCGGGATGGTCGCGAGGGTCCAGATGAGCCCGGCCAGCTCGGCCCGGCCGGTGGCAGCTGCGACCAGTCCGCCGGCAAGGCCGCCGATCGCGACAATGGCTGGCCAGAGCCGATTGCCGTAGCGGCCGAGGATTTCGGTAAGCGCGGATTGCGCTCGGGGGGAGGCTGCGACGGTGGCCATTTGGGACACTCTCGATTGCCCCCTCGTAGCACCCCCACGGGGGCGGCACACGACGCCAGATCAAGGGCCGTGTGCGGCGAGGAACGGCGCCATCGCGGCGACGGTCGCGGCGGGATCCTCAAGCATCGGCTGGTGGCCGAGCCCGTCGAGCATTTTGAGCTCGATGCCGGGGATTTGGGCGACCATGTAGGCGGCGTGGCGCGGCGAGATCCAGCTGTCGCGGCTGCCCCAGATCAGCAGGGTCGGCGTGGTGATGCCGGCGATGCGCGCGGGCAGCGTCGTGTGCACGGCGCCCAGCAGGGTCTTATACTGCGCGGCGCGGTTGCCGGCGCGGAGCAGCAAGAGGGCGAAGGCTCTGGCGACAGGGGCGGTGAGACGGCGAGGATCGGCGTAGGTCGTTGCGAGGATTGGCCGCACGATCCAGGGCGGCGCGAACCAGCGCACGAGCGGGCCGATCACCGGGATGGTCTGCGCCGCGAAAGCGGATGGCCTCGGCCCGAGGACGGGCGCGCCGAGCGGATCGAGCAGCAGCAGGACGCTGAGCTTTTCCGGGTGCGCCAGCGCGTACTCCTCGGCGACGCCGCCGCCGAGCGAATTTCCGGCGAGGGCAAACCGCGTGAGCCCGAGCGCTGTCACGAGCGCGTCGAGGCTCCGCGCGAGATCGGCAGGCGAGTAGCGCTCGGCCGGATCTGGGCCGGTGAGGCCATGACCGGGCATGTCGACGCTGATGACGCGATGCTCCTTCGCCAGCAGTGCGGCGGCGTCCTCCCAGGCGACGAAATTGGCGCTCTGGCCGTGGAGCAGCACCAGCACCGGCCCCTCGCCGCGATCGCGGATGTGGAAGCGGATTCCGCCGGCGGTGACGAACCGTGATGGCGGCGTGGCGTATTCGGCCTCAAGCGGGGCCGGGTCGCGATCGAAGCGGAAGAAGCAGGCGGCAGTGGCGAGGCCGGCGACGACGAGAACGAGGACGACCCAAAGCACCGTGAACATCGGTCGTGGCCGTTCAGGCGAGGAGGCGGCGGATTTTGGCGCGGTCGGCGTCGGTCGCGGGGTTGAAGATTACCAGCGCGAGATCCGGCCGACCGTCGATGTCGAAGGTCGAGTATTCGAGGTGGAGCGAGCCGACCACGCGATGATTGAGGTGCTTGGTGCCCTCGCCGTAGGCGCTGACGTCCTGCTCGGCCCAGATCTCGCGAAACTCGGCGCTGGTCGCGGTGAGCTCGTCGAGCAGCGCGCGGGTCTCGTCGGTGACGCCGGCGCGCTGGATGTCGCGACGCACGGCGCCGACGATGAGGCGGGCGACGCTCTTCCAGTCCGGCAGGTGATCGCGCGTGCCGCTGAACAGCATGCGGAGGACGTTGCGCCGTTCAGGTGGAATATTGTTATAGTTGGCGAGGACCATGCTCGCGGCGCGGTTCCAGCCGACGATGGTCCATTCCGGTGTCTTGACGACCGCGGGGCTGTCGGCCAGCGCATCGAGCACGCGCTGGAGCTGCGGGGTGACGCCGGGGTGGCCGGACCGGTGAACCTTCGGCGGGCGATCCTGCGCGATGAGAAACAGATGCTCGCGTTCGGCCTCGTTGAGTGCCAGCGCACCGGCCAACCGATCGAGCACGTCGGCCGAGGGGGCACCGCCCCTGCCCTGCTCAAGCCAGGTGTACCAGGTGGCGCTGACATGGGCGCGCTGGGCGACCTCCTCGCGGCGCAGCCCAGGCGTACGGCGGCGCCCGAGCGGCAGGCCGAAGGCGGTGGGATCGAGCCGGGCGCGGCGTTCCCGAAGGAAGGTGCCGAGGCTGTTCTGGTCGTCCATGGAGGTCAGCCTGTTAGTCGCCATACCGGTATGAGGCCACGGCTTTTTCGCGTCGTGCCGGGTTTCTATGTGGGGCGCACCAAGCACGAAGAAAGAGGAAAAGCCAATGCGTGTTTTTGTGACAGGCGCGAGCGGATTTGTGGGCAGTAGCGTGACGCGGCAGCTGATTGCGGCGGGCAGTCAGGTCGTGGGCCTCGCCCGCTCGGACAAGTCCGCCGCCGCCATCGAGGCCAATGGCGGCAGCGTGGTGCGCGGCGAGATCGGCGATCTCGATTTGCTCGCCGGTGCCGCCCGAGAAGCGGATGCGGTGATCCACACCGCCTTCATCCACGATTTCTCCAACTACAAGGCGGCAGCTGACGCCGACAAGGCGGCGATCGACGCGATCGGCAACGCGCTGAGCGGATCGGGCAAGCCGTTCATCGTCACCGCCGGGGTGGGGGTGACGCCCAAGGGCCCGCTGCGCACCGAGGAGGACCCGACGAACGCCAATATCGGGCGCATGTCGGAAGTCGCGGGGCTCGCCTTCGCGGCTGAGGGCGTCAAGGCGATGGCGATGCGCTTGCCGCCTTCGGTGCACGGCCCCCACGACCACGGGTTCGTCGCCTCGCTGATCCGCATCGCGCGTGAGAAGGGCAATTCGGCCTATGTCGGGGAGGGCAGCAATCGCTGGCCGGCGGTGTGGCGCGACGATGCGGCCCACGCCTTTGTGCTGGCGCTCGAAAAGGGCGTCGCCGGCAGCCGCTATCATGCGGTCGGCGATGAGGGCGTGCCGTTCCGCGATATTGCCAGTGTCATCGGCCGCAAGCTCGGCGTGCCGGTGATCTCGGTGACGCCCGAGGAGGCTCCGGCGCGGTTCGGCTGGATGGGCCATTTCGCGCAGTTCGATGTGGCGTCCTCGAGCGCGCTGACGCAGAGCCGGCTCGGCTGGCGCCCCGAAGGGCCGGGCCTGCTCGAGGATATGGAGCACGGGACGTATTTCGAGCCCCAGACCAGCGCCGCCTGATCGCGCTACTGTGCCGGCGGCGTGACACGCCAGAGGGTGCCGCCTGCATCATCGGCGACGAGGAGCGAGCCATCCTTGTCGAACGCCAGCGCCGCCGGCCGGCCCCAGACCTGCGCCGGGGCAGCGCCGCCGATCCAGAAGCCGGTCATGAAGTTCTCGTAGCTGCCGGTTGGCCTGCCATTGGCGAACGGCACGAAGACCAGCTTGTAGCCACGCGGCGTGCCGGCGTTCCAGGAGCCGTGCAACGCGACGATGGCGCCGCCGCGATAGTGCGCCGGCCAGCTATCGGGGACGAAGGCGAGATCGAGCGGCGCCGAGTGCGCAGCAAAGAGCACGTCGGGCACCGTGGCCGGCGACAAGGACTTGACCTCAGCGGCATATTCGGGCTGCGCATTGCCGCCGATATACTGATAGGGCCAGCCGAAATCGTCGCCCCGCTGCACGCGGGTGAAATAATCGGGCACGAGCTCGTCACCCATGGTGTCGCGCTCCATGGTGACGGCGTAGAGGTCGCTGGTGCCTGGCTGGAACGCCATTGCAGTGACGTTGCGCATGCCGGTGGCGAAGGTCGTCTCGGTATTGCTGCCGGCTGTGATCTTCTGGATGGTCGCCTTCATCGCCGGCTCACCCGTCTCGAGATTGGCCATCGAGCCGACGCCGACATAGATATCGGCGGTCCTGGGATCGATGGCGACCGAGCGCGTGATGTGACCCTGAGGCGGTCCGAAGGCGCCGAGGGCCGAGATCGCCGTCGCCCTGCCGGCATTGGGCGGCAGGCTCCAGAGCCGATCGACGGCGCCGACGATCAGCGTGCCGCCGGCGATGAAGCCGATACCATAGGCCTCGCTGGCGCCGCTCAGCACCGTCGCCTCGCCGGTGATGACACCGTCGCTTTCGGTGAGTGTCACCACCTGCCCGCTCTGCTGCAGCGCGATGTAGATGCGGCCGTCGGGGCCGATCACGATGCGGCGAGGTGCGGGCAGCGTGTCGATGAGGCTGGCGCGAAAGCCGTTCGGCAGCACCGGAACGTGGTTTCCGCGCGCGACGATGACCGCGACGTCGGACGCCGAGGGCGTGGCGCCGGGCTTGGGCAGGTCCGCAGGGGTGATATGGAAGCTCGCGCCGACCTGCTGCTCGGTGTCGGTTGCGGCGAGAGCGGCGGAAATTGGCAGGCTCAGGAGCGCGAGGCCGACGCCGATAACGACGCGTTTGAGGGAAATCGACATGGCCCTATCCTCCTCAGTTCGCGGCGGCACGCAACCCGCGCTCCAGCCACCGCGTTTGGCGCGCATGCGTCAACCACTCATCCTCATGTTCGTTGCGCTGTCCGGCGCGGCATTTGCGCAAAGCGCGAGCGAGGTGCCGCTGCCGCGCGAGCGGCCGGCGCCGGCATTGAGTGCGCCGATGCCGGTCGAGATGCCATCGGCGATCGCGGCGAGTGCCAGCGAGGCGCCAACGTCGCTGCCGGCTCCATCAAGCCTCGAGCCGCCCTCGAGTGCCGAAGCCGTATCGAGCACCGAGCCCGCATCGAGCGCATCATCGGCACCGCCGCCGCCCCCGCAAATCCACCAGACCGCGTGTCCGTCGGTGCTCAATGGCCAGGTCACGGCAAAGACGCTGCCCCCGATCCATGAGGGGGAATGCGGCACGACCTCGCCGCTTTCGATCGAAGCGATCACGGCAAATGGCCGCTCGATCTCCCTCAGCCCGCCGCTGACCACCGATTGCGGGATGGCAACGGCGCTGCCCGTATGGCTGAGCGCGGTGGATTCCTATGCGCAGGTGCACGAGCACACGGGCATCAAATCGGTCGACCTCGGCCCCGGCTATGAGTGCCGCCGGGTCGATGGCCTCGCGACCGGCGGGCTCAGCGATCATGCCTTTGCCGACGCGGCCGACCTGATGGAGATGACGCTCGAGGATGGCCAGAAGATTTCGATCGCCCCTGGGTTCAACGGCACCGAGGCCCAGGGCCACGACATCCTGCATTTCGCGCGGGACGCCGCCTGCACGAATTTCACCACCGTGCTCAGCCCGGACGCTGACAGCTTCCACCAGGACAACATGCACATGGATCTCGACTGCCACGGCAAGGCGTGCACGATCCGGCTCTGCCAGTAGATCGGCGTTCTGACTGGCGTCGTTGCCACAATTTTGCCGCAGAACGGGGCGGTTTGCATCGCGGCGCGTCGATGCTATAGGCGCGGGCTTCGCGGCGGGAACGGGGTCGGACGTTGGGCGGTGTCAGGGTGATGGCGGTTGTCGTTATGGCCGCCGGAGTGCTGTCGGGGTGCGCGAGCGCGGGCGTCAGCCGCGAAACGATCGCCACCGAGATGGCCCCCGCGCCCTCAGGACTGGACGGCCTCATCGCCAAATACGCAGCGCTCGACGAGGTGCCGGAGCCCCTGATCCGGCGGATCATCGTGCGCGAATCCGGCTACAATCCGCGCGCGCATAACGGGCCCTATTGGGGGCTGATGCAGATCCGCTACGACACCGCGCAGACGATGGGCTATCGCGGCCCGGCCGCGGGCCTGCTCGATGCCGAGACCAATCTCAGCGTCGGGGTCAAATATCTGCGCGGCGCGTGGATGCTCAGCGGCGGCGACCAGAACCGGGCGGTTGGCCTTTATGCCGGCGGGTATTTTTATGTCGCCCGGGCCCGCGGGATGCTGGCGCAGGTCGGGCTGCAGTAGCTGACAGCCGAGCCCCTTCCCCCCTTGAGGGAGAAGGTGGCCGCGCAGCGGCCGGATGAGGGGTTCTCTCGGGCATCGCGGATGTGGAGGCGACCCCTCATCCGCCCTTCGGGCACCTTCCCCCTCAAGGGGGGAAGGCAATAGAGCCGCGAGGTCGGTGACTACGGCGTCTCGCTCGCGCTGCAGTGCGACGGCGCCGTCGCCGGGGGCGACGGGTCGGGCGTATCGGCCCCGACGATCTGCGCGGATTTGAGGAAGGCGATCACCGACGAGCCCCAGGCGGTGGGATCGGCGAAGAAGCCGGCATGGCCTTCCATGTGCGGGTCGGTGCTCTTGATCGCGATGCCGCTCTCGACCGGAAACAGCAGGCACTGGCTGGGCGCGCCGCGCTTGTCGACGATGGGCCCGAGAATTTCAGTGGGGCCGAGATTGAAGTCGTTGCGCGCCTGGGCAAGGAAGATCGGCGCGGTGGCGAGGGCGAGCCTGGATTTGAGCTCGTTGCCCCAGGCCGGCCGCCAGGATTCGGCGGCGGGCGACATCGCAACGAAGGCGCGGATGCCGAGCTTCTGCGTGGCATCGGCGGCGGCGGTCATGATGGTCTGGATGCCGCCATAGGAGCCGCCGCCCACGACGATGCGGGTCTTGTCGACGACGGGGAGCGCGATCAGCCATTTGTAGGCGTTGACGACATCCTCATTGGCCTTTTCGTGCAGCGCGAAAATCTGCGCGTTGGCGGCATCGCGGCTGAGCGCGCCGGACGTCTCCTTGGCGAACACGGCCTTTTCCTCATCGCCGATATAGGGGCCGGGATTGCCGCCATGGCCCGAGCGGATCGGCTTGAAGAAGATGAAGCCTTCGTTGAGCCAGAACTGCGCCAGCCCCTTGTCGAAGATCGGCATCTGCTCGCTGCCGTGGTTCCAGAGGTAGACGGGGAATGGGCCCTTGCCCGGCGGGGTGTATAGATAGCCGATGAGGCTTTGCCCGTTGCTCGGATAGTGGATCACCTGCGGCGTGGGCAGGGTGGCATCGGCCGCGGTCGAGGCTGGCGGCGCGGCGCTGCTCGATGGGTCGGAGGCGGCAGGCGGATCCGAGGTCATCGAGGCGCTGGACGATGACGGGTCGGCCGCGGCAGGGGCCGCGGCGGGTGTGGCATTGGCGGCCGGCATCGCGGATCCGAGCATGTAGTCCCAGAGCGGGCGGAACACCGCATCGGTGCCGTTCATCGGCGTCTGGTCGCCGGCGGTCATGTTGTGCGCCGTGCAGCCGGCGCAGGGCGGAAGGTCCGTCGTAATCGCATGCGCGTTGTTGAAGGGCGGCGCGAGGCCATCGATGCGCACGGGCTGGCCGAGGCCAAGTGCAGGCCAATCGACCCGGTAGCGGCCGATGCGGTCGAGCTTGCCGTCGATGTCGCGCTCGCTGCCGAAGGCGTACCAAACGGACGCGGGGGTTGCGAGCGGGCCGGTCATCCACGTCGCGGCGGTGAAATTCGGCTTGCTGCCGGTCGAGTCCGAGGGCCCCGAAAACAGCGCGACACGCGCCACCTTGATCTTGCTCGCGATGAAGGCGGCTTCGCCCGAGCCGTTGGAATGGCCGGCGAGCACGATCTTGCTCCACACCGGCTGGCCATTCTGAAGGAAAGCGCCCCAGCCCTCGGCGGGATAGGTCTTGTCGAGATAGGCCAGCGCCTTGACGAGGCGATTGAGCACCGAGTCCGCGACGCCGATGTCGACCTTCGGCGTTGCGTCCTTGCCGTCGAAGGCTTCCTGGCGGGCCGCGGCGAAGCATGCCGCGTCGTCGCCGCAGGGCCCGAAGATGTTGCTGCCCTTGCTGTCGGTGTCGAAGCCGTCGACCCAGTTGAGGCCCAGCGAATGATAGCCGCCGTCCTCGACCGCGGAGCGCAGCACGCGGTTGTACATGCGTGGGGCAGCGCCGGTGCCGGTCAGAAACACCAGCAGCAGCCCGTTCTGCGGTGTCGCCGGATTGGTCACCGCGAGGTCCTCGCGGTCGGGCGAATGGGCGACGCCGGGATCGGCGACGCTCATGGTGAAGCTGTGGTCGGGCGGCGCCTCGGCGGCAAAAACGGGCGCAACGAGCAAGGCAATAGCGGCAGACAATAGAACGGCGAGTCTCGGCATCGAGACCTCCCTCAAAGCCATACCCCGCGGCGGGCATCCTAGCGGAAGCCAAGAGCCGTGGGCAGCCCTCGCCGCTTTGCGCGGTGTAGAGGAGCGGACGCGCGGTGGGAAACCGGCGATTGCCGATTCTCAGGACCGGCGGCGCGCGCTACCCCTGCCGCGTGGGAACTCTTTGAGGGCTTTGACGAAATGGACATGCGTAAACTTGGAGCGGAATTCTTCGGCACGTTCTGGTTGGTGCTGGCGGTGCTGGGCACAGCCGTGATGGCAGCGGGCGTGCCGGATGTCGGGGTCGGCTGGTTCGGCGTGTCGGTCGCGGCGGGCCTTGCCGTACTGACCATGGCCTATGCGGTGGGCGGCATTTCGGGCGGGCACTTCAACCCGGCGGTGACGCTGGGGCTCGCCATTGCCGGCCGCTTCGACTGGAAGGATTTGATCGGCTACTGGATCGCGCAGATCATCGGCGCAGCGGTCGCGGGACTCATCGTCTACATCGTCGCCTCGAGCGCCACTGGCTTTCACGCCGGCGGGTTCGGCGCCAACGGCTATGCCGAGCATTCGCCAGGCGGCTATTCGATGCTCGCGGCGCTGGTCGCAGAGATCGTCCTCACCGGCATGTTCCTGATCGTCATCCTCGGCGCAACCAGCAAGGCGGCGCCGGCCGGCTTCGCGCCGCTCGCCATCGGCCTCTGCCTCACGGTGATCCATATCGTGGGCATCCCGATCGACAATCTGTCGGTCAATCCCGCGCGCTCGATCGCCTCGGCGATCTTTGCCGATGCGAGCACTGGCGCATGGGGTCAGCTCTGGCTGTTCATCGTCGCGCCGCTGGTCGGGGGCGCCGCCGGCGCCGCGATCTGGCGCTACTGGCTGTCGCCCGGCGAGAGCCCGGCGGGCATCGGGCAGGTGAAGTAGGGCACTCGCAAGATTGTCGCCTTCCGCAAGGGGGAGGCGCACGAAGGAGGGTGAGGGGTTGCTTCAGCGCCACCGTGTGCTGGGAGAGAACCCCTCATCCGGCCGCTTCGCGGCCACCTTCTCCCTCAAGGGGAGAAGGGACTCTGTGCCCGGCCGCTAGATCGTCGTTTCAGCAGGATTTTCGGCCGGCACCACGATGCCCCGTCCCGGCAATGCACGTGTCGCAATGAAGCCGCAGATGACGATCGGTACGATCACCAGATACGAGACGCGGATGCCGGCATACTGGGCGACGAAGCCGAGGAGCGGCGGCCCGAGGAAGAATACCACGAACGTCAGTTGCGCCAGCGCGGCGACGTTGACGGCGGCGGGTCGGTCGGTGCGCTGCGCCGCGGCCGAGACCGCCAGCGGATAGACCGCGCTGGCACCGAGCCCGAGCAGCGCGAAGCCGAGCAGCGCCACCCAGTCGGCGGGCGCGACATAGAGCAGCAGCGCGCCGGTCGCGGCCACCGCGAGCAGCACCGCCGCGACGGCGCGCGAGCCGAAGCGGTGGGCCACCGGGTCGATCGACAGGCGGAACACCGACATGAAGAAGCCGAACAGTGCAAGGCCGAGGCCGCCGAGGAAGGGCGGGGCGGCGAACACGTCGCGCATGTAGATCGCCGACCAGTCGATGCCCGAGCCTTCGACCAGAAAGGCGGCGATGCCGATGAGGCAGAGCGGGATCAGCCCCCAGCTCGGGAAGGCGATCAGCGGTGCCTTGCCCTGGTGGCCGGTGGAGCGCCTGGGCGCCGGGACCAGCCGCCAGAGCATCGCAAAGGCGACGACGATCGCAATGAGTGCGACCGCATCGAGGTGCAGCTCAATCGAGAGCTGCGCCTGGCGCACCGTGGCGCCGAGCAGCGCGGCGCAGAAAAAGCCGACGCTCCAGCTGCCGTGGGCGCGGTTCATGTAGCGGCCGCCGGTCAGCGCCTCGAGCCGGTCGGTCTCGACGTTGAGGTTGATCTCGATGGCGCCGGCGAGCAGCCCGGCGCAGAACAGCACGGCGAAGACCGCCCCGGCATTGGGCATCCACGGCACGAGCCCGAAACAGGCAAAAGTCCCCGGCAGGGTGATGAGCGCGGTGGTGCGCGCGCCGAGACGCTCGATCAGCGGCGCCGACAACGTCAGCGAGATGAGCGAGCCGATGGCCATGCCGATCAGCATCAGGCCGAGCTCACCCTGGGTGATGCCGAGCTTGGTCTGCAGGTCCGGCAGGCGCGAGGTCATCGCGCCGGTGGTGAAGGAAAACAGGAAGAAGCTGGCGTAGATGCGCAGCTGCGGAGGGAGGGTCACGGGGCGCTCGTGATCTGGGGACGGGCTCCCATGCCATGCGTGACGCCGATTTGAAAGGCCGGCGGCGCGGGAGTGCGCGGCCGGTCCCCTCGATTTCCCCTTGCAGGACGGGGGCTCGGGGCGAATATGAGGGCATGCACGACCACGGGCACGACCACGATGACCACGACCACCCCCATTCGCATGGGGGCGGGCACGACCACGCGCGTGGCGGGGGGCACGTGCACACGCCGGCGAGCTTCGGGGGCGCGTTCCTGATCGGGATCGCGCTGAACCTGGCGTTCGTCGTGGGCGAAGGCGCCGCCGGCTGGTTCGGCAATTCGGTCGCCCTGCTCGCCGATGCCGGACACAATCTGGGCGACGTGCTTGGGCTCGTCGTCGCGTGGGTTGCGAGCGTCCTCGCCACCCGCCTGCCCTCGTCGCGCTTCACCTACGGGTTCAAGGGCTCGTCGATCCTCGCGGCGCTGTTCAACGCCGTGCTGCTGCTGTTGACGGTGGGCGCGATCGGCTGGGAGGCGGTGATGCGGCTCGCCCACCCCGAGCCTGCCGCGGGCCTGACGGTGATGATCGTCGCGGCCATCGGCATTGTCGTCAACGGCGTCACCGCGCTGCTGTTTGCCTCGGGGCGCAAGGGCGACCTCAATGTGCGGGGCGCGTTCGCCCATATGGTCGCCGATGCCGGGGTGTCGGCGGCGGTGGTGGTGGCGGGCGGGCTGATGCTGGCGACCGGGTGGCTGTGGCTCGACCCGGTGGCGAGCCTGCTCGTCTGCGCAGTGATCGTCTGGGGTACCTGGTCGCTGCTCGCCGAGTCGGTCGCGATGTCGCTCGATGCGGTGCCGCCGCAGGTCGACCCGGCCAAGATTCGGGCCTTCCTCTGCGGCCTGCCGGGGGTCGACGATCTGCACGATCTCCACATCTGGCCGATGAGCACGACCGAGATCGCGCTCACGGCACATCTCAAGATGAGCGGCGGGCATCCGGGCGACGGATTCCTCGAGACGACGGCGGAGGCGCTCGAGCACCGCTTCGGCATCGTCCACCCGACGCTGCAGATCGAGGTCGATCCGCAGGGCCATTGCGAGCTCGCGCCGGACGAAGTGGTCTAGCGCCGCCGACGGTCAGCCCATCGGCGGCCGATTGCGCAACGCATTCTCGACCGCGCGGGCGAGATCGGCTTCACCGAACGGCTTTGCCAGCCTGGGCAGGCCAGGGTCCTCGCCGGAGGGCAGATCGGCATAGCCGGTGGCGAGCAGGATCGGCACATCCGGATGGCGCGCGCGCAGCTCGAGCGCGAGCTGGGCGCCGGTCATCTGCGGCATCGCGTGGTCGGTGATGACGAGATCGAAACCGTTGGCCTCGAAGGCGCGCAGGGCCTCGCGTGCCGAGTAGGCCTCGGTCACCTCGTGACCCATGTCGACGAGCATGGCCGAGGTGTTCATCAGGACCAGCGCGTCGTCGTCGACGGCCAGCACCTTGAGCCGGCGAGGCGGCTCTTCGGCCGGAGCCGGCGGCGCGGCTTCGGCGGCGCGCGGCTGGGCGATTTCGCCGCTCGCCGCGGGTAGCCAGATTTCAGCGGTGGTGCCTTCGAGGGGCGCACTCTTGAGCATGAGGGTTCCTCCCAATTGCTGGGCGAGGCCGTGGACCATCGACAGACCAAGGCCGGTGCCCTTGCCGACGCCCTTGGTGGTGAAGAAGGGCTCGGTAGCGTGCTTGAGCGTTGCTTCGTCCATGCCCTCGCCATTGTCGGCGACCGAGAGGACGAGATAGCGGCCGGGCTTGAGCGTCGTGTCGTCGTCGCCGACGATTTCCTCGTGCCCGGAAATCAGCAGGCGTCCCTCGCCGCGCATGGCGTCGCGCGAGTTCACGGCGAGGTTGAGAATTGCCGATTCGAGCTGGTTGGCGTCGGCTTCGATCTGCGGCAGGCCTCGCGGAAAGCTGGTTTCGATGGCGATGGTCGGGCCGAGCGAGCGGCGCAGCAGCTCCTCCATGCCGTCGATCAGCGCGCCGGCGTCGATGCGCTCCGCCTTGAGGTCCTGCCGCCGCGCGAAGGCCAGCATGCGGCGGGTGAGCGAGGCCCCGCGCCGCGCGCCTTCCATGGCGTTGTCGAGGAGCTTCAGCCGTGCCGGATCGTCGGGCAGGCGCTTGCGCAGCAGCTCGAGGCTGCCCATCACGGCGCTCAGCAAATTGTTGAAGTCGTGCGCGATGCCGCCGGTCAAATTGCCGATGGCTTCCATCTTCTGCGACTGCTGCAGCGCTGCTTCAGTGAGGAGGCGCGCGGTGGTGTCGATGGCTTCCGGCACCATGCCGACCACCTCGCCGTCATCGCTCTTGACAGGTCGCATGGTGAAGTCGAAATGCGCCACGCCGCCGGGCAGCGTCAGCGTCATCGGAAAGGCGACAGGCTCGCCGCGCGCGGCGCTCTCCGAGGCGCGATGAATCTGCTCGGGGATGCCCGGCGTGCCGGTGAACCACGGCGTCTGCCAGTAGGGCAGGCCGAGCACATCTTCGCGGCGCTTGCCGATCGCCGCCAGCGAGATGCCGTTGGCGTAGAGCAGCGTTCCATCGACGGCCAGCAGGCCCTGATGCAGGTGCGAGGTCTCGAAGATGGCACGGATGTTCTTTTCGCTCTGCTCAAGGGCGAGCTGGGCTTCGCGCCGCTCGGTGATGTCGCGGGTGATCTTGGCGAAGCCGAGCAGCCGGCCATCGGGCGCGTGCAGCGCATCGATCACGACGTGCGCCCAGAATGTGGTGCCGTCCTTGCGAACCCGCCAGCCCTCGCGCTCGAAACGGCCGAACTCGGCGGCGCGCCGCAGCGCCACCTCGGGCATGCCGGTGGCACGATCCTCGTCGGTATAAAAGCGGGAGAAGTGGGTGCCGATCACCTCGTCGGGGCTGTAGCCCTTGATACGCTGTGCACCGGCGTTCCAGCTCGAGACGTTCCCTTCCGCGTCGAGCATATAGATGGCGTAATCGGTGACGCCCTGGACCAGCAGCCGGAACTGCGCCTCGGTGCGCTCGAGCTCGGCGGTGCGCTCCTCGATCTGGGTTTCGAGCATTTCGCGGAACCGCAGCTCGCCCTCGCGCATCTCGTCCTCGCGCTGGCGCAGGCGGGCCTCGGCGCGCCGGCGCTCGACGGTGGTGCGCAGCCGCCGCGCCACTTCCTCGGCCAGCGCAACCTCGTCGTCGGTCCACTGGCGGGGCTTTGCGGCATTGACGAAGAGCAGCGCCACGACCTCGCCGTTCTCGATCACCGGAATGTTGATGATGGCGAGCGAGCCCGCCGCCTCGAGGGTCGGCACGATATCGCGGGTGCGCGGATCGGTGCGGGCGTCGGCGACGGCGATGGTTTCGCCGCGCTTCAATTCGTCGAGGACGCGGAGATAATCGTGGAATGCGATGACGCCGACGATGCTGCGAATGCCGGGCGCAGTCCAGTCGCGGGGCACGCTGAAGGTCATCGGGTCGTGGGTGACGGTGCCGTAGCCGACGCGATCGGTGCGCAGGATCTCACCGAGAAAGCCGACCGCGACGGCGATGGCGTCGTCGGGATCGGTGACGTTCTGCAGCTGGTCGTTCAGATCCTGCAGCAGCTCGAGCCGACGGGCGGCGGCGCGGCGCTCAGTGGTTTCGACGACGACGGCGAAGACGCCGACCGGCCGGCCTTCGGTATCGACGATCGGCGAATAGTCGAGGTTGAAGCGCGCCGCTTGCGGGCGGGCCTCGCGCGCCAGCGTCAATTCCTGGTCGGCGAGGGACAGTGATTGACCGGCAAACACGGTGCGCATGACGTGGTCGTTGAAGGCGGCGGCTTCGGGCCAGGCCTCGTTTGCCGGGCGGCCCAGCATGTTGGCGGCACGCGGGCCGGCGACCGCCGCATAGCCGTCATTGAAGATCATGATCGCCGCTGGCCCCCACAGCGTCGCCATCGGCAGCGGCGAGCGCAATATCAAGTCGACGGCAGCGCGAACTTCGGGGGCCCAGCGTTCGCGAGGACCCAGGGGGGTTGTGCTCCAGTCGAACGCGGCGATGAGAGCGGCCATGCCGGGCCGCGACGACGGCGCGGCAGTCAGGCTCGCCTGTTGGCTTTCCACTCGTCCCCCAAAAACTTTCCCGGGCCGCCCGCCAGACTTAACCCAGTCCGATCGAACGTGGCAGCAGGTGATTGGTTCCGCCGGCCAGTCGCGGCGATTTGCGCGGACGTGAAAGAACCGGCCGGGGGGAACCGCGGCCTTCGCCAGCGGTTGCAGGGCTTGGTAACGGCCAACCCGACCCCCGAGGACAAGCACAATGAACAAGCACAGGCGTCTACTCGTCGCGCTCGCGGCAGCCACCGCGTTAACCGTCATCCCACTGACCGGGCTCTCAAGCCTGGGACTGGGCAATCCGGTCGTCGGCGTCACCCCCGCCAACGCCGCCGCTACGGTCAATATCGATGTGTTCTTCGACCCGCTGGCGTCGATGGGCCAGTGGGTCCGCCACCCGCAATACAACTACGTCTTCTGCCCCAAGGTCGACGCCGACTGGCGCCCCTATTCTCGCGGCCACTGGGTCTACATGAAGAATTACGGCTGGTATTTCGCCTCCGACGAGCCGTTCGCGTGGGCGGTGTATCACTATGGCCGCTGGTTCCAGGACGACAAGATCGGTTGGTGCTGGGTGCCAGGCAATGCCTGGGCCGGCGCGTGGGTCACCTGGCGGCGCAGCAACGACACCGTCGGCTGGGCCCCGATCCAGCCCGACCAGAACGGCTTTGCAGTCAATGTCGACATCTCGACGCACGAGCCCCCGCATCAGGACTGGGTGTTCGTCCCGGCGCCCAAATTCCTCGCTCCCAAGCTCGAGACCGTGGTGGTGTTCGGCGACCGGCAACCCGACGCGTTCCAGCGCACGCAGCTGGCCGGACCGGTGGTCGTCCAGAACAACATCGTGATCAACACGGTGATCGACATCAACTTCGTGCAGCAGGTCACCAAGCAGAAGGTGGTCGAGGTCACGCCCAAGCCGGTCAACGATCCCAAGCAGAGTGCCGGTGACGCCCAGGGCACGACCATTGCGCTGTTCGCGCCGCAGATCGCGCCCCCGACCCAGAAGGAAGCGCCCAAGCAGGCGGTCGACCAGAACCAGGCGCAACCCCAGCCGGGCGCGTCTCAGCTGCCCCCGGCATCGTCAAGCGAGGCTTCGAGCGCTCCGTCCAGCGAGCCCGCGTCCGGAGCTTCGTCGAGCGCACCCGCGTCGGGTGCGTCGTCCAGCGAGGCATCTTCGGCGATGAGCAGCAGCATGGCGAGCTCTGCCGAGCCGAGTTCGGCGGCCTCGAGCATGCCGGCCTCGTCGGAAGCGGCGAGCAGCAGCGCGAGCGCGATGAGCTCGTCGGCTGCAGCGGCCTCGTCGTCGACGGAGCCGAGCGCGGCACCGTCGTCCTCGATGGAGCCGGCCAAGGCGCCGTCGTCGGTCGAGCCGCCAAAGGCCTCCTCGTCGATCGAGCCATCGTCGTCGATCGAACCGGCCAAGCCCGCGTCCTCGGCCGAGAAGCCGGCCTCGGTCGAGGCAAAGCCCGCGTCGTCGATGGAGCCGTCATCGTCGGTGGAACCGCCGAAGCCGGCGTCCTCTGCCGAGAAGCCGGCGTCCTCGGTCGAGCCGTCTAAGGAAGCGCCTCCCACCACCAAGAAGCCGCCGGAAAAGTGTCCGGTGGGCGATGAACTCGTCAACGGCAAGTGCGTGCCGGCGCCCTCCTCGGCCGCGCAATAGCCATCAGACCATCCCCCAACTCAGGAAGGCGCCGCTTCGTGCGGCGCCTTTTTTCTGCTCGGAACCGATTGAGGCCAATGGCGCGTCGCGGGCAAACTGACGGGATGGAGCAGCTGCGCGCGATCCTGTTCTGGACGGTGGCGATCTCGCTGGCGGTGATCATCGCCGGGGTGGCGACGGGGAACCTGACCTTCGGCACCCGGCCGCTTCCGGCACGGTCGGCGGTCCAGCCGCGGGCCGACTCGGCGATCGGGTAACAAGCCTGCTATCTACGGGAAATGGCGGACGATCTTAGCATCACGGCGACGATCCGGCTCGAGCCCGGCGAGATCGGGCTGAGCTTCATCCGCGCCTCGGGACCCGGCGGGCAGAACGTCAACAAGGTGTCGAGCGCGGCGCAGCTCCGCTTCGATCTGATGGGCTCCCCCTCGCTGCCGGCGCCGCTCAAGGCGCGCGCGGCGAGGCTCGCTGGATCCCGGCTGACAGCGGACGGCGTGATCGTTCTCACCGCCGACCGGTTTCGCACGCAGGCGGCTAACCGCGGCGACGCCATCGGGCGGCTGGTCGAGCTGTTGCGCACCGCGGCGGTTCCGCCGAAACCGCGCCGCAAGACGCGGCCGACGCTCGCCAGCAAGCAGAAGCGGGTTGAGACGAAGGTCAAACGCGGCGGGGTGAAGCGGCTGCGGCAAACGAGGCTGGGCGAAGACTAGTGACCGCGCCGCCTCCCGCTCTGTTCACCTCGCGACGGGTTGCGTATGAATTCTCAAACAGGATTTCATGACCGCCCGAGCGGGGCCGTCGAACCCTCAGGTCGGGAACCCCTCGTCTGTCAATGCGAACCAATGGAAATCGGCGATGAACCGGTTACTTGCGATAGCAACCGTCAGCCTCCTGATGACGCTTGGCTATCACGCCCAGACTTCCTCCGACGGCTATCCAAAGATAGAGATTTTCGGCGGCAGTCCTCTCAGCGCCTCGAACCGCATCTCCAAATATCTTGCGGCGGTTCGGTTGGTCAAAGACGGTCAGAATGAAATCTGTACCGGCATCTCGATCCAGCCTCAGATCGTGCTGACGGCCGCACATTGCGCAGACGGCGAGATGTCGAGCATGCAGGTCGTCTTCTCGCCGGACGGAGAGGATCAGGACGCGAGCCAGTTGCGATCGGTCGTGGCTATCAAAGTGCCGACGCATTTCGATCAGCAGGACGCCCTCAACACCCCGGGCTATTTCTACGACATCGCGCTCCTCAAGCTCGACAGCCCTGCACCCGAAGGCACTTTGCAAATGCAACTGCCCGACGAGTCGGTGGACGAGTCGACGATCGCGATCGTGGACATTGCGGGCTACGGCGCGAGCTCGTTTGACGGGGATACAAGCGTCGCCCAGGGCCTCGATGAACGCCTGCGAATGGCGGTCGTTCACACGCGGACGGCAATCCGGGACAACGTGCTCGAAATCGACCAGACAAAGGGAAAGGGCGCCTGCGTCGGAGATTCAGGCGGGCCGGCGTTCGCCCCCAGCGGCCCGGGGTTCGTAGTGTTGGGAACTCTGATCGACCTCGATAGGTCGAACGGCGAAGCGTGTCGCGGGATCGCGAACTATCTGGACATCATCACATGGATCCAGTGGATCGAGGGTAACAGCTTCAACCTTATGCAAACTGACTATTGAACGGCGCTGCGACTGCCGTCCTCCACCGCCCTAGAGCGAGAACAAATGATGCACTAAGGTGCCGGTCCTTGCCTCGCGGACCTGACCTATGCACCTGCTTCTCGTCGACGGCTCCGGCTATATCTTCCGGGCCTTTCATGCCCTGCCGCAACTGACGCGCAAGACCGACGGGCTGCCGGTCGGCTCGGTCAAGGGCTTTACCGAAATGCTCTGGAAGCTGATGGCCGACCTCAAGGGCGAGGACGCGCTGACGCACATGGCGGTGATCTTCGACTATTCGGCCAAGACCTTCCGCGACGAGATTTACACCGACTACAAATCGCACCGCCCGCCGATGCCGGAAGAGCTGGTGCCGCAGTTTCCGCTGACGCGCAGCGCCACGCGCGCCTACTCGATCCCCTCGATCGAGCAGGAGGGCTGGGAGGCCGACGACATCATCGCGACCTATACGCGGCTGGCGCGCGCCGAAGGCGGCAAGGTCACCATCGCGTCGTCCGACAAGGATTTGATGCAGCTGGTCGACGACGACCATGTGCGGCTGCTCGACACCATCGTGCGCCCCGGCCAGCCGCCGCTGCGCTGGATCGGGCCGGAGCAGGTGTTCGAGAAATTCGGCGTCACGCCCGACAAGGTCATCGACGTGCAGGCGCTCTGCGGCGACGCCGTCGACAACGTGCCGGGCGTGCCGGGCATCGGCGTCAAGACGGCGGCCGAGCTGATCAACGCCTATGGCGATATCGAGACGCTGCTGGCGCGGACCGCCGAGATCAAGCAGCCCAAGCGCCGGCAATCGCTCGAGGAGAATGCCGAGCTTGCGCGCATCTCCAAGCGGCTCGTGACGCTGGCGCAGGACGTGCCGGTGGAGCTGCCGCTCGATGCGCTGGCCCGGGTGCCGGTCGAGCCGGGCAAGCTGATGCCGTTCCTCCACGCGATGGAGTTCGTGACCGTCGCCAAGCGGCTGGGCGCGCTGCTCGAGGTCAACCCCGACGACTGGACGGCCGACCCCGAGCTCGCGGCGAAAAAGCCCGAGGCGGTCGGCTTCGACAACGCGCAGAAGGAAGTGGCGCGGCAGGCGCGGCTCACGGCCGAGGGCAAGGGCGAGAACGCCGCCGTGCTGTTCGCGGGGGAGCGATTGGCCAAGGTCAAGGCGCTGCCGATCGAGGCGGGCGGCTATGTCACGATCGCCGACCGCGCAACGCTCGAGCACTGGATCAACGAAATCTGGGCGCAGGGCTATGTCGCGGTCGATACCGAGACGACCGGGCTCGACAACCAGACCGCCGACCTCGTCGGCGTGTCGCTGGCGCTTGCGCCGGGCAAAGCCGCCTACATCCCGCTCGGCCATACCTCGGGCAGCGGCATGTTCGGCGACCGGCTCGACGGCCAGCTCGATTTGCGCGAGACGCTGGAGCTGCTGAAGCCGCTGCTGGAAGCCCGTTCCATTCTCAAGATCGGGCACAACATCAAATACGATCTCGGCCTGCTGCTGCGCTATGGCATCGCGCTCGCCCCGTTCGACGACACGCTGCTGATGAGCTACGTGCTCGACGGCGTGCAATACAACACACTGAGCGAGCTGAGCTCCCACTGGCTCGGCCACACCGGCACCGAGATCACCGAGCTGATCGGCAAGGGCAAGAGCCAGAAGACGTTTGCGGAGGTGCCGATTGGGGATGCGGCGCGGTATGCGGCGGAGGATGTGGACCTCACCATCCGGCTATGGATGATCCTGAAGCCCCGGCTGCCGGCGGAAAACATGAGCGCGCTCTATGAGTTAGAGGAGCGGGCGCTGGCGCCGGTGCTGGCCCGGATGGAGGGGCGCGGCATCGCGGTCGACCGTGGAATTCTGTCACGGCTGACGGGCGATTTCACGCAGCGTGCCGCGGCGCTCGAGGAGGAGGCTTATGCGCTCGCCGGCGAGCGGATCAACCTCGCTTCGCCCAAGCAGCTCGGTGACGTGCTCTTCGGCAAGATGGGCCTGCCGGGCGGCACCAAGACCAAGACCGGACAATGGTCGACCACCGCGGGCGCGCTCGAGGACCTCGCCGAGCGCGAGGGCGTGCCGCTCGCCAAGGTGATCGTCGACTGGCGGCAGCTGACCAAACTGATCGGCACCTATACGGCGGTGCTGCCCGAGCACATGGACAGCGCCGGGCGCATCCACACCACCTACAGCCAGCATTCGGTGCTGACCGGGCGGCTCTCATCGAACGAGCCGAACCTGCAGAACATTCCGGTGCGCACCGAGGACGGGCGCAAGATCAGAACGGCGTTCGTCGCGGCGCCGGGCAAGGTTTTGATCTCGGCGGACTACAGCCAGATCGAGCTCCGCATCCTCGCGCACATCGCCGACATCCAGGCGCTGAAGGATGCGTTCGAGGAGGGCCTCGACATCCACGCGATGACGGCGAGCGAGATGTTCGGCGTGCCCGTGCAAGGCATGCCGGCCGATGTGCGGCGCCGCGCCAAGGCGATCAATTTCGGCATCATCTACGGCATTTCGGCCTTCGGGCTCGCCAACCAGCTCGGCATCGAGCGCTCGGAGGCGGGCGAGTATATCAAGACCTATTTTGCGCGCTTTCCCGGCATCCAGGACTATATGGCCGAGCAGCGCCGCATCGTGAAGGCGCATAGCTATGTGACGACGATCTTCGGCCGCAAGATTTCGTTCCCCAACGCCAATTCGGCGCATCCGGCCGAGCGCAGCTTTGTAGAACGGGCTTCCATCAACGCCCCGATCCAGGGCTCGGCCGCCGACATCATCCGCCGCGCCATGACCCGCATGGAGCCGGCGCTGGCCAAGGAAGGCATCGCCGCCGACATGCTGCTGCAGGTGCATGACGAACTGATCTTCGAGATCGACATCGGTGGTGAGGTTGCCGCCATGCCGGTGATCGCGAGGGTGATGGAAGGCGCCGCCGCGCCGGCGGTGAATTTATCGGTGCCGCTGAAGGTGGATGCGCACGCGGCGCACAATTGGGACGAGGCGCATTAGCTAGGACGGCTCGACTAGAGACGCTCGCACGCCGATCGTGTCGATCACGTTGATCACCCTGTCGATCGCCGGCCCAAGAGATTTTGAAGGGCTAGACGCCTTCTCATAAGTGATTGGCGTGAGCCCCTTGAAGTCCGAGGGTAGCTTCACCTCCCCGGAACGAGGCACGATGAGCAGGGTTCTATGTCTCCCGAGCCGGGACATGAAGAACCCAAGTTCGAATAGGACATTATCACGGGGGGCGCTTGAAGTAACTCCGCGCGACGTAACGAGGTCGTCCGGCTCCGCGAAGGCTATGCCAAAATCCGCATCGGCTACCTTTGCTTCAAGGGCCTCCAACGGGTAGGCCCCGGGTCGGAAAATATCCTCGTCGCTCCAGATGTCAGTCTGTGCGACTCTTTCGATCCCCACCCTGAGCGCACGCGCATATGGCAGCGACTCTGCGGAAGAGATTACGAAGACGTTCGGCTTGATGTTCGCCCTATTGAGAAGTCGATTTCTTTGCTCCAAGCGACTGGACAGTTCTACGGCGAGCCGCTTCCACAGTTGGGGATACATGTCCGCAATCGGTAAGAACTGTTTCGAGCCGACCTTCAGCACGGCGACCGGTTCGATCGCCTCGACGGTCGCACTGCGAGGCAGACTTGAGTTTATCGTCGACATTTCGCCAACGGAGACTCCCGCCTCCCGAAAGAAAAGCCTCATTCCGTTTATTACGATCTGAGCTCTCCCTGCGAGAATGAAATAAATCGAACTGTCATCCGCCCCTTGCGTGATGATGGACTGGCCCGGCGCAAACTCTCCTAGTTCGCCAGCTTCGGCGAGCGCGGTCGCGACCTCTTGGTCCCCGCGAACGATGCTTTGATTTCTTAGTGCTTCGATGAGCACTTCTGGCGACTCAAATCGCTCTCGTATGGTCATTCGGACCTCTAACCGAGTACAGCAAAAAAACAGGTGATCGGGGAAGGACAGCTATGGGCTGGAAGGAAGACATCGATGGTTGGGTGAATGACATACTATCCACGTCCTTCGACGAAAGGGATGGACGGGTAGTTCCGGACTCCGCTGATGTTTCGAACACCGAAGCAGTGAAGCTGGAGGCGGTTTTCCTCTATGCTGATCTGGCACAATCATCGCAGCTTGCGCAGTCGTGTCCTTGGGACACAACCGCGAAAATCATCCGGTCCTACCTCTACTGCGCAACCAGGCTGATCCGCGCATATGGGGGTGAGGTTCGAAGCTTTGATGGTGACCGGGTGATGGGGGTGTTCATAGGTGACCAAAAGAATACGCACGCTGCTAGATGCGGACGAGAGATTTTCTACTGCACGGACCAAGTAATTGCGCCAAAAGCCAGCAAGAAGTTCAAATCCGTCTCCGACGCAGACATCAAAGTGAAGTGCTGCGTGGGGATCGATCGGAGCGTCTCAAGGGCAGTCCGTGCCGGAATTCGCGACAACAACGACCTGATTTGGATCGGACGCGCTCCCAGTCTAGCGGCCAAACTGTCCGATGTGCGGGAGTATCCTTTCTGCGTCTATATTCACAAAGACGTATTCAACGCCCTACCCGAAGGAGATCAAAAATCCGGTGAAGATTCCATTTGGGAGAAGAGAAGTCTTAAAGTTGCCGGTGCCGATCACGACGTATACCGGACTAAATATTATAGATTGCCGTAGACGTACACATGGGGCCGCCGCTCACGCATCGGGCGGTCCGGGAACGCACCGACAACCTTGGCAGCCCACCACTTACGGATTCTTGGGCTAGGACTCGGTGCTTGTGGCCTTCCCCTCCACCAGCCTTCGGCTGGTCCCCCTCCCCCGCTGCGCGGGGGCGGAGCGTTGGAACCGAAGCCTCGGTGGTGGCATCCCTTCACCCACCCTGCGGTGACGTCTCAGTCGCCCGCTCCCTCCCCCTTGCGGGGAGGGGGGACCGGCGGAGCCGGTGGGTTGGGGGTGGTGGTGGCGGCGAGGATCGCGTCGAACACGGCTTGCAGGTTGTTGAGGACCTCGCCGGCGGGGATGCGGAGGACGCGAAAGCCGCGGCTCTCGAGGAAGGCGGTGCGGCGCGCGTCGTAGGCGATCGCGTCGTCGCTCGCGTGCTGGCTGCCGTCGACCTCGATGATGAGTTTTGCCGCATGCGAGGCGAAATCGGCGTAGTAGGGGCCGATGGGCACCTGGCGACGGAAGTGGAGCGGGCGCAGCTGCTCGTTGCGAACGGCGTTCCAGAGGCGGGCTTCGGAGGCGGAGAGTTGACGCCTGAGAGATCGTGCGCGCTGGATGCTCATTCCCCCCAACCAACCATGCTTCGCATGGGCCATTCGAGCATAGCTCTCATGGCCTTCTCGCCTAAAATCGATCCGCCGGATCGATTTTACCTTCGGCCGGCTCGAAGCCCCTCCCCGCGAGGGGGAGGGAGCGCCGACTGCACGGGTCCGTCAAGTGGGACAGCCCCTCCACCGGCCTGTGGCCGCCCCCACCAGCCTGCAGCTGACCGACTGTGACCCAGTCAAGTCGCAACGCCGCGCTTCACTCAGCCGAGGTCTGAATCGTACGTGGCAGCGCGGAGACTCGGCGCGACCGGCGGCTCAGTTCAGCGGCGGCTCGCGGCGGGTCTTCGGGGGGCTGGTCGCGGCGCCCTTGCGGAACCAATAGGCCGGGAAGCGGCCGGCGAGGCAGACGCCGAACATCACCGCGGCGACCATGCCGGCGGCGGTGATCACCCAGCTGCCGCCGAAGCGGGTATCGGCAAAGAGCGCGACCGCCATCAGGAGGGCGGCCACGATGAGCCCGATGTTGAGCGTGCGGGCGCGATAGAGCGGGCCGCCGGGGATTTCGACGAACTCGCCGCGCTGGCGGTTGAGCTCGATGGTGGGGCGCTGGCGCAGGCGTTGCGGTTCCATCGCGGCAGCCTCGTCGGTCGGTGGATCGGAGGATGGCCTAGCACCCGCGGCGCGGGCCGGCCAGTTACGGTTTGACAAGAACGCGGCGGGAGGGCGGCGCGTTGCGGGGATGACAGCTGGTGGTGGGGCGGGACTGCGGGAGACGGCCCGGCGGCCCAGGCGAGCGCAAACGCTACGGCTGCCCCACTGCCCTGAGCGCGCTCGCCAGCACCTGATGCACGTCGTGGCGGTCGTCGCCCGCGGCGATCAGCACGCGCGGCACGGCGCGGCCGTTGTAGAGGCTTACCATGAAGTCCTCGACGCCGAGCCCGGGGTAGTCGGCGACCGGCACCTCGACGGGCTCGACCACGAGGCGGAGGCCATCGCCCGTCATGGCGGCGAGCGCGAAGACCAGCGCCAGCGCGTCGCTCGCCGTCGCGAGGCGTTCGCGGAAGGCGAGCAGGTCGTCCTCGCCGCTGAGGGCGAAGGCGGCATCGGCGGCGGCATCGAGGAGGAGCGCCGCGAGCATCGCCTTCTTGCGGCTCAACGGCGCGGCGCGGGCCGCGGCGACGGCCGCGCGGGCGGCAGTGAAATCCCGTTCCAGCGTCAGCCCAGGTGCTTGTGGAAGAAGTCGAGCGTGCGGGCGCTTGCCTTGGTGCAGGCGGCTTCGTCGAAATTGTGCGGACGGTCGGAGCAGCAGAAGCCGTGACCGGCGGGGTAGGTGTAGACCCCGACATTGGGGTGGCGCTTCTTCAAGGCTTCGATCTGCTCGAGCGGGATGCCCTTGTCGTTGTCGCCGTAGTGCATTTCGAGCGGCATTTGCGGCTCGAGGTCGACGTAGTTGGCGATGCCGCCGCCGTAATAGCCCGAGCCGGCGCTGAGCCCGAGCCCGGCGTGGCAGGCGCGCCAGGTGATGGCGCCGCCGAAGCAATAGCCGGTGATGCCGACCTTGCCACCGGCGCTCGCGGCCTTGGCGGCCGCCTCGACATCGAGCAGCGCCTTGTCGAAGGAGAAGGTCTTCATCTGCTCGGCCATGGTCGCGTAGGTGCTGCCGGCGGCGTAGTCCTCGCTCTCAAAGCCGAACTTGAGGCGGTCGAAGAGATTGGGGGCGACCGCGAGGAAGCCGTGGCGGGCGAAGCGGTCGGCGACGGAGGCCACCCATTTGTTGACGCCCCAGACCTCGTGGATCACCACCACGCCGCCGCGGGGCTTGCCGGCCGGCCTGGCCGTGTAGGCGTTCAGCTTGAAGCCGTCCGAGGCGGTGAGCTGGGTGTTGAGCGGCATGGCAGGGCTCCCTCTTTGTCGTTCGTTACGACGAGGGGAGCACGGACGGGGGGTGCGCACCAGAGGGTATGACGCTCACGGAGCGGTGAGCGGCTATTTCAGCAGGTCGTTGAGGGCGCTCAGGTCCTGGCTGGTGACGCCGGTGAGCGCCGAGGCGTCGCCCGGCTCGGCGGCGGTGCCGTCGAGCCCGCCCAGGGCCGAGAGCGAGAAATAGATGCCCATCATCAGCGCGACGAGCAGGCCGGCGCCGAACGCGGTCGAGACCATCGAGCGGCCGATGAAGCGGGTGGGAAACAGCACCACCGGCAGCACCGGCACCACGACCGAAATGATGACGAGGGCCAAATTCATCCGACAACGTTATCAAGCCGGGTGTGAAGGAAGCCGGGCCGCGATCGCTACAATTGCGACGATCCGGCGGTTTTCGCCGCAATTTGTGCAAATGGGCCGCGTCGAATTAGGCTACCGCCCCAATCCGAGGCCGACCGATGACGCCGACCCCACTGCTCGCCGCCGCCCTGCTGCTCGCCTCGGCGCTTCCCGCGACCGCCGACACCAGCCTTACCGCCTATGACGCGGCGCGGCAGGCAATGCTCGCGATCTGGGCGGAGCTGCCGCTGACGGTGCGCAACGTGGCGCTGACCGACGGCCCGCCGGCCGGCTATGGCGACTACACGCCGCACAAGGGCAACAGCTTCACGCCGGGCGAGACGATCGAGGTCTATGCCGAGCTGCTCGGCTATGGCTTCAAGGACGACGGGGCGGGCAATTTCGGCGCGGCAGTCGACGCCGACCTTGCGCTGGTCGATGCGGCGGGCACGACGGTCGCCCGGAAGGACCGGTTCGTTTCGATCGCCAAGTCGTCGCGGGAGAAGATCCTCGAAACCGACCTCGCCTTCACCGTGACGCTGAGTGCCTTTGCGCCCGGCAGCTACACGCTGCATGTGAGCGTCCACGACGAGGTGAGCGGCAAGCAGACGGCGTTCGACGTGCCGGTCACCCTGCTCGCGGGTGCCGGCAGCGCCTCGCAGCCAGCGCCGGATGCCGCTTCCGACCTTTCCGCCCCGGCTTCGGATGCGTCGCAATAGCGTTGGCGCGTGACGGCGAACCCACCTATATGCGGGCGATGAGCCGCCTTCGCCCGTTTGCCGCCGTAGTCTTCGACATGGACGGCACCCTCCTCGACACCGAACTGGTCTTCAAGGATGTGGTGTGGCGGGTGACGGGCGGGCTCGGGTTCACGATGACGGACGCGCTGCACGGCCAGATCGTCGGCTCGAGCCACGAAACCACGCGGCGGCTCCTCGCCGAGGCCTTCGGATCGACGTTCCCGTACGTGCTGTTCGACGAACAATGCCGCGCGCTGATGCTGGCACGGATGGAAGAGGCCGTGCCGATCAAGGCCGGGGTGCCGGAACTGCTCAAGGAGCTCAAGGCGCGGCGCATCCCGATGGCGGTCGCGACCTCGTCGCGCGCCGCGCATGCGCTGAGCCACCTCGGCGCGGCAGGGCTGCTCGACCATTTTGCGGCGATCGTCACGCGGGACGACGTCACCCAGCCCAAGCCGCATCCGGAGCCCTATCTGACGGCGGTCAGCCAGCTGGGCGTGCTGCCCGCCAGGGCAATCGCGATCGAGGATTCGGCCTCCGGCATCCGGTCGGCCCACTCGGCCGGGCTGCAGACCGTGCTGGTGCCCGATCTCGTGCCGCCGACGACCGAGACGCGGAAACTCGCGAGTGCCGTGTTCGACGATCTGCATGCGCTGAGGACGGCGATGTTCGCGGCGGTCGACCGGGACCTGGTCAGCGGCACCTGAGCGCCGACTCGCGCCCTGCCCCGCGCGGGCAATGCAAGACAATTCGAATTAACTGTAACCAATCGGAACAAGCACCGGCTTACCAGAGCCAAATGCTTCTGATTTCTAGGGTTTCGCCGCGCCCCCGCGGCCGTTAACCTCGTCTTAGGACGCTAACCGTTATGGTTAAGTGCCGGTAAATTCCGGTTGGACGGCGCCAAAAGCTCGTCTAGGGTGATTTCGGGTAAACGGCCAAAAGCCGTCATCGCCATTGCGGCGATGCGGGGGAAGGACGGGGGATTGAGGGCAAACGCGCTACCTCGCGCGCTGACGGGAATGCTGGCCTTGGGTGCTCTGGCGCTCACGGCTTTTTCCGTTTCGCCCACTTCCGCGGACGACCTCCGGCTGGGCTACGTGACGCCGGCCGAATTGACGCCGACGGTCAGTGCCGGCGCCCTTGACGCCGATGCCCTGGCGCTGCGGCCGGGCTTCACCTCGCAGACCCCGCTCACCAATGCCCTGCTCCAGTCCTATGTGGACAAGCAACTGGCGCTGAAGATGAAGCTCGCAACCTTCAACACGGCGCCGACGCAGGAGCTCAACGAGCAGGTGCTGCTCGGCTATATCGACCGCACGCACCTCCAGAACGGCGCGCTCGACGCCATCGGGGCGGCGACCAATCCGCCGAACCTTAGCGACGCGATGCTCGAGGCCTATGCCGCCAAATACCAGCCGACGGTCAAGAAGGTGCAGTTCTCGAACGCCGAGAAGCTCTGCCTCAGCCAGGCGATTTATCACGAGGCGCGTGGCGAAAGCGTCAAGGGCCAGTGGGCGGTCGCCAACGTCATCATCAACCGCGCGATGTCGCACAAATTCCCGACGACGCTGTGCGGCGTGGTCTACCAGAACGCCGACCAGGGCTATCTGCGCTGCCAGTTCACCTTCGCCTGCGACGGGCTGCCGGAAACGCAGACCGAGACCGGCGCCTGGGACAAGGCGCAGCAGATGGCTGCGGCCGCCTGGAAAGAATACAAGTCTGGCGAGACGCCGGGCGTGCTGCCGAATTCGGCGCTCTACTATCACACGACCTCGGTCGACCCCTCGTGGTCGGACAAATTCACCCGGGTCGCGGTGATCGGCGCCCACGAGTTCTACTCCGACAACTAGACCGGCCGACAGACTGAGATGCCCGGCCCCGCGAGAGCGGGGTTTTTCATTTGTGCGGCGGGATCGGCTATTCGGCGGCGAGGGCGACGGGCGCGAGCTTCAGCGCCGCCTCGGCGAAGAGGCGCTTCAGGTGCGCGGCGGCGGCGTCATAGGCGGCCCGATCGGGCCAGTTGAGCCGGGGATCGAGCAGGCGGTCGGGGACGCCGTCGATGCAGGTCGGGACGGCAAAGCCGAAATTGGGGTCGGTGCGGAAGCTCGCTCCGGAAAGCTCGCCGGACAGCGCGGCGGCGACGAGCCGGCGGGTCGCGGCGATGTCGATGCGCCTGCCCGTACCATAGGCGCCGCCGATCCAGCCGGTATTGACCAGCCAGACGGGCGCCCCGCTTTCGGCGAGGCGCGCCGCGAGCAGATCGCCGTAGACGCGCGGATGATGCGACATGAAGGGCGCGCCGAAACAGGCTGAGAAGGTCGCGCTCGGCTCGGTGACGCCGCGCTCGGTGCCGGCGACCTTGGCGGTGTAGCCGAGGAGGAACAGCTCGACGGCCTGGGCGGCATCGAGCCGGGCGATTGGCGGCAGCACGCCGAAGGCGTCGGCGGTGAGGAAGACGACGGTGCGCGGCGCGGGGCCGACGCTATCGGGTGCGACGGCGCCGAGCGCGGCCAACGGATAGGCGGCGCGCGTGTTCTCGGTGCGGCTCAGATCGGCGAAGTCAGGAACGCCATCGGTGCCGAGAATGACGTTTTCGAGCACCGCGCCGAAGGACTGCGAGGCGACAAAGATCTCGGGCTCGGCGACGGGCGACAGATGCGCGGTCTTGGCGTAGCAGCCGCCCTCGATATTGGCGACGCCGGTGTCGCCCCACAAATGCTCGTCGTCGCCGATCAGCGGGCGCGCCGGGTCGGAGCTGAGCGTGGTCTTGCCGGTGCCGCTGAGGCCGAAGAACAGCGCGGTATCGCCAGGGGCGCCGATATTGGCCGAGCAGTGCATCGGGAAGATGCCGCGCAAGGGTGCGTGGAAATTGATCAGCGAGAACACGGCCTTCTTGATCTCGCCGGCATAATGGGTGCCGGCGATGAGAACGACGTTCCGGCTCATGTCGAGGGCGATGACCGTGCCGTTGCGCGTCCGGTGCCGACCGGGGTCGGCGGTGAAGCCGGGCAGATGGAGGATCGTCGCGTCGAACGCCGTTTCGGTCGCCGCGGGACGCAGCAGGTTGCGGATGAACAGGGCGTGCCAGGGCGTTTCGGTGACGACATCGACGCCGACGCGAAAGCCCGGATCGGCACCTGCGCTCAGCGCTTCGTGCCAGAGGTCGCGGCCGGCGGCGTAGGCGAGCATGTCGGCGAGGAGCCGGTCGAAATCGGCGGGCTCCATGGCGTTGGCATTGTCCCACCAAACGTGGGGTCCGCTCAGGGTGTCGCGGACGATGAACTTGTCCTTCGGGGAGCGTCCGGTATGGACTCCCGTTTCGACGCTCAGCGCCCCGGTTGCGCTCAGCCGCCCATTGCCGGCCACACATGCGGCCGCGACCAGATCGGCCCGGCTCGCAGCGCGGTTGAGGCTGGCGGCGGCTTCGAGGTGCCGCAACAGGTTGCCGGTATCCAGCATTTTATCCCCGGACTCTTGATCGGTCGGACGCGGCGCCACACCTAAACCCAGGGGCGGACGTCCGGCAGAGAGCAATCGGTCGTACGACGGACGGAGTAAGACGATCGGCGCAGATGGCCCAAGGATTCGCCGTCGGCGCGCGTCTAGTGTAAAGCGGCCGGGTGCCTTAGTTTATGCGCATTTGTGGCGGTTTCGTTCGCCGCAAGCGCAGGGCTGGCAGGCCCGGTCGAGCTGCCAACGCTGACCCCTAGGAAAGGGACATCCATGCCCAAGATCGCCCTGGTGGACGATGACCGCAATATCCTCACCTCCGTGTCGCTGACGCTCGAGGCGGAAGGCTACAACGTCTCCACCTATACCGACGGCGCCTCGGGCCTCGAGGGCCTGACCTCGGACCGCCCCGACCTCGCCATCCTCGATATCAAGATGCCGCGCATGGACGGCATGGAGCTGTTGCGCCGGCTGCGCCAGAAATCCGACCTGCCGGTGATCTTCCTCACCAGCAAGGACGAGGAGATCGACGAATTGTTCGGCCTCAAGATGGGCGCCGACGATTTCATCAAGAAGCCGTTCAGCCAGCGCCTGCTGGTCGAGCGCGTCAAATCGATCCTCCGCCGCTCGGCGCCGCGCGACGGCACCGGCGCGCCGGTCGAGCCGCAGCCGGGCAAGGCGCTCATCGAGCGTGGCAACCTGGTGATGGACGAGGAGCGGCACACCTGCACGTGGAAGGGCCAGCGCGTGACGCTCACCGTCACCGAGTTCCTGATCCTGCAGGCGCTGGCGCTGAGGCCCGGCGTGGTCAAGTCGCGCAACGCGCTGATGGACGCGGCCTATGACGACCAGGTGTATGTCGACGACCGCACCATCGACAGCCACATCAAGCGGCTGCGCAAGAAGTTCAAGGCCGTGGACGACGACTTCGAGATGATCGAGACGCTCTACGGCGTAGGCTACCGCTTCAAAGAGCAGTAGGCAGCCGATGGCCGTCACCGGACAGGACCTGCCTGGGCTCGGCAAGGCCACCGAGACGCCACAGCGGAGCGCCGCAGGGCGGGCATGGGCCCGCGTCGGCGAGGATGTCGGCAAGGTCGTCCTCGCGGTGCAGCGGCTGCTGGCGGTCACCGTCTTCGCAACGCTGACGCGGCGCATCGTGGTGCTCAACCTCGTGGCGCTCGCGGTGCTGGTCACCGGCATTCTCTATCTCAACCAGCTGCGCGCCGGACTGATCGACGCCAAGGTGCAGTCGCTGCGCGTGCAGGGCGAAGTGATCGCGGCGGCGATCGCCGCGTCGGCGCACGTCGACAGCGACGTGATCCAGGTCGATCCCGACCGGCTGCTGCAGCTCAAATCGGGCAGCACGGTCTCGCCGCTGTCGTACTATGATCCCAACCTCGAATTTCCGATCGATCCGGCGCAGGTCGCGCCGCTGCTCAAAACGCTGGTGACGCCGACGGGGACGCGGGCGCGCATCTACGACCAGTCGGGCTACATGATCCTCGACTCCGCGGCGATCTTCCAGAAGGGCGACGTCATCCGGCCGGGCCAGCCCACGCCACAACCGCCGAGCCCGACCACCGACTGGTGGACAGCGGCGATGTCGTGGGTGCCGGGCGACGATTTTCCGCCCTATCACGAATATGGCCCCGACCACGGCACGGACTATCCGGAGGTCGCCGCCGCTCTTGCCGGCGATCCGGCGGACGTGGTGCGGGTCGACGACCATCGCCAGCTGATCGTCTCGGTGGCGGTGCCAGTGCAGCGCGTGCGGGCGACGGTGGGCGTGCTGCTGCTCTCGACGGCGCCAGGCGAGATCGATGCGAGCGTTGCGGCGGACCGCTGGAGCGTGCTGAGGATCGCGCTGGTCGCGGCGGCGGTCACTATCATCCTGTCGCTTCTCCTAGCGCGGACCATCGCCGGGCCGCTGCGGCGGCTGTCGGAAGCGGCGGAGCGGGTGCAGACCTCGCCGACGAGCCGCGAGGAGATCCCCGATTTCACCTATCGCACCGACGAGGTCGGCCATCTGAGCCAGGCGCTGCGCTCGATGACGTCCTCGCTCTACAACCGGATCGAAGCGATCGAGCGGTTCGCCGCGGACGTCGCGCATGAGCTCAAGAACCCGCTGACGTCGCTGCGTTCGGCCGTCGAGACGCTGCCGCGGGCCCGGCGCGACGAGGATCGCGACCGGCTCACCACCATCATCCAGCACGACGTGCGGCGCATCGACCGGCTGATCTCGGACATCTCCAATGCCAGCCGGCTCGATGCGGAGCTGGCGCGCGAGAGCGCCGAGCCGGTCGACATCGAGAAGGTGTGCCAGACGCTGGTCGCCATCCAGTCCGACCTCGGCGAGCAGCGCGGGGTGAAGGTGGTGATGGACAAGCGCCAGGGCCGGCTGCCGCCGACGACGCTGGGCAATGAAGGCCGGCTCGGCCAGGTGTTCAACAATTTGATCGACAACGCGGTGTCGTTCTCGCCACCGGGCGGCACGGTCAAGGTCGGGATCACGACCACCGACGACGAGATCGTCGCTACGGTGAGCGACGAGGGCCCGGGCATCCGCGGCGACATCTCGCGCATCTTCCAGCGCTTCTACACCGACCGGCCGGACGGCGAGCATTTCGGCGACCATTCGGGGCTCGGGCTCGCGATCAGCAAGCAGATCGTCGATGCGCATCGCGGCGAGATCGTTGCGCAAAACCGCTCAGAGCGGAGCGGCGCGCTCTTCACCGTGCGGCTGCGGCGTGTCACGATCGAGCGGGTGCAGAAGGGCCGCAAGTGAAGTCAGAGACGATCCACGCGACCGGCTTCGTACTCGGACCCTACGGGGTGATGCTGCGTGGACCCTCGGGCGCCGGCAAGTCGCTGCTGACGCTCGAGCTCATGGACATTTGGGAGGCGCGCGGCCTCGATGCGATGCTGGTCTCCGACGACCGCATCGAACTCGATGCGGCACAGGGCGGCGGCCTTGTGATGCGCGCCCCCAAGGCGATCGAGGGGCTGATCGAACTGAGGGGGCGCGGCATCGTCCGCCGGCCGTTCGCGGCCTCGGCGCCGCTGCACCTGATCGTCGACCTGGTCGACCAGTTCGAGCGCATGATCGAGGAAGATCAGCTGGTGACGACGCTCATGGGGGTGCCGGTGGCGCGTTGCCCGGTGCCCCGCGCCGGCATCATCGACAGCACCCATCGCGTGCTGCTGATTCGCGAGGCGCTGCGGGCACTTAACCCCGCCCCGAAGGGCCAGAAAAAAACCCCTTGAAACGCCTGAGTCGGAGGGCGAAAGTTGCGCCCTCGCCGGTTGCGTCGGCCGGCGGGCCAGCGCGTCGCTCGGGGGCGGCCGACAGGGGATAGTGGATGATCGGTCTTGTGCTGGTGACGCACGGCGCCCTCGCCGTGGAGTTCAAGTCCGCCCTCGAACATGTCGTCGGACCACAGGAGCAGGTCGAGACCGTCTGCATCGGCCCCGATGACGACATGGAAGCCCGCCGCGAGGACATCATCGCCGCGGTCGGCACTGCCAATACCGGGGACGGGGTGGTGATCCTCACCGACATGTTCGGCGGCACACCGTCCAATCTGGCGATCTCGGTGATGAAGACGGTGGGCGCCGAGGTGATCGCCGGGGTCAATTTGCCGATGCTGGTCAAGCTCGCGCGCGTGCGTGGCGACCTCGAGATCAAGCAGGCGGTAACGCTCGCGGCGGAAGCGGGCCGAAAATACATCAACGTCGCCAGCGAGTCGCTTGGCGGTTAACCTCTGCCGGCCTATTTTGGCGGCATGGACGCGCCAAGTGCCGGCCGCGCGCTGGCCCAACAGATGACCATCGTCAACCGCAAGGGATTGCACGCCCGGGCTTCGGCGCGGTTCGTACGCATGGCCGAGTGCTTCGAGGCCGAAATCAAGGTCACGCGCGACGGCTCGACGGTCAACGGCAACTCGATCATGGGCCTGATGATGCTGGGCGCCGGACCGGGCTCGACGATCCTGGTGCAGGCCACCGGCAAGCAGGCGCGCGAGGCGCTCGACGCGATCACGACACTGGTCGAGAACGGCTTCGACGAGGACAGCGAAGGGGCGACGGCGGAGTGAGGCCGCGACTGCGAGAGGTCCCGCTGGGGAACGCCGATCTTCCCCTCGCCGTTTCAGCCCCATATCCTGCTCGCAAGAGGATCCACTGAATGCGGCGCACCCTCGCGGTCATCGGCGGCCTGGCGCTCGGGCTCTGCTTTTCGCAGTTTCCCGAATACGCGCAGCAGTACGAGCAGCGGCTCGGCGGCGCGGTGGACGAACTCAAATCGATCGTCAATGATTTCGACCGCGACGCGCAGCGCTTCGGGCTGACGCGGGCAGAGGCGCTGCAGCGCTACGCGGTGTCGCCGGATGATTTCCTCATCGCGCGCGGGATCAGCATGGACGAGACGCTGAAGCGCTACGACCAGCTCTCGGGCATGCTGGCGGACGTGCAGAACGCGGGGCCGCTCGGCCGCGTCGCGCACCTGCCCGACTATCTCGACACCGATGTGGGGTCGCGGGCGCTCCAGGCGTTCAAGCCGGCGGTGCCGGTGACGGCGGAGGGCCTCGGCTGGGGCGTCGCCGGGTGGATCATCGGCTATCTGATCCTCTATCCGCTGCTCGGCTTCTTCACCCTGCCCTTCCGCTGGCGGCGCGGACGATCGCCGCATCAACGCCTGCCCTGGCGTCGGCGCGACCGCCGCGCGGTCGAGACCGAGACCGAGACCGTGACGGTTGCCGAGATCGCCGACAAACGCGGCAGGCCGCGCGAAATCATCGCGGTCGAGACGATCGTGCCGCGGCCGGTCGCTTCCAAGCCGCCAGCCCCGGCGCGGCGCGAGACGCAGCGCGAGATCGACGAGCGGATCGTCCGCCAGATATAAAGAAGTCTTTATATGACCATTGCCCGGCCGGTTTGACGCCGCTATAGAGGCCGCCGAACCGCCCGGGAGATGCTGATGGCCGACTATTCCGTGAAAGACATTTCGCTCGCCGATTTCGGCCGCAAGGAAATCGGCATGGCCGAGATCGAGATGCCCGGCCTGATGGCGATCCGCGAGGAATATGCCGGCAGCCAGCCGCTCAAGGGCGCGAGGATCGCGGGCTCGCTTCACATGACGATCCAGACCGCGGTGCTGATCGAGACGCTCAGGGCGCTCGGGGCGGACGTGCGCTGGGCCTCGTGCAATATCTTTTCGACCCAGGACCACGCGGCGGCGGCGATCGCCAAGGCGGGCATTCCGGTGTTCGCGCACAAGGGCGAAACGCTCGACGAATACTGGGCCTTCACTGACCGGATCATCGACTGGGGCAATGGCGAGACCGCCAACATGATCCTCGACGATGGCGGCGACGCCACGATGCTGGTGCTGACCGGCGCCAAGGCGGAGAAGGACCCTTCGGTGATCGCCAAGCCGGGCAACGAAGAAGAAGAGATCTTCTTTGCGACGATCAAGAAGCGGCTGGTGCGTGAACCGGGGTTCTACTCGAAGGTGCGGGCCAACATCCGCGGCGTTTCCGAGGAAACGACGACCGGCGTGATGCGGCTCTACCAGCTGCACGAAAAGGGTGAGCTGCCGTTCCCGGCGATCAACGTCAACGACAGCGTCACCAAGTCCAAGTTCGACAACAAATACGGCACGCGCGAATCGCTGGTCGACGCGATCCGCCGCGGCACCGACGTGATGCTCGCCGGCAAGGTCGCGATCGTGTGCGGCTATGGCGATGTCGGCAAGGGCTCGGCGCAATCGCTGAAGGGCGCCGGCGCACGCGTGCTGGTGACGGAAGTCGATCCGATCTGCGCGCTGCAGGCGGCGATGGACGGGTTCGAGGTGGTGACGCTCGAGGATGCGGCGCACCGCGCCGACATCGTGGTCAGCGCCACGGGCAACAAGGACATCGTTACACTCGAAGCCATGCGCCAGATGAAGGACATGGCGATCGTGTGCAACATCGGGCACTTCGACAACGAGATCCAGGTCGCGGCGCTGCGCAATTTCAAATGGACCAACGTCAAGCCGCAGGTCGACATCATCGAGCTCGGGCCGAACCGGCGCATCGTGTTGCTCAGCGAAGGCCGGCTGGTCAATCTCGGCAATGCCACCGGGCACCCGAGCTTCGTGATGAGCGCCTCGTTCTCGAACCAGACGCTGGCGCAGATCGAGCTATGGACCAATGGCAAGACCCTGCCGCACAGCGTCCACGTGCTGCCCAAGCGGCTCGACGAGAAGGTGGCGGAACTGCACCTGAGCAAGCTCGGCGCCAAGCTGACCAAGCTCAGCAAGCAGCAGGCAGACTATATCGGGGTGCCGCTCGACGGGCCGTTCAAGTCCGAGCATTATCGCTACTGAGCGCGACGGCGCCCGACACAGACTACAGGGGGAACGCCGGCCATGGATGCAGGGGTGATCCGGCAGGGCGACGGCTTTGCGGGGGCGCGGGGCTGCTGGGCGTGCGCATGATGCTGCCCGCCCTCGAGACCGGCGGCCGGTTCTCGCTGGTCGAGCATCCGATGCCGCCCCGGGCTCTCGGAGCCCCGCTGCACCGCCACTCGCGCGAGGACGAGATCAGCCTCGTCGTCGAAGGCGAAGTGGGCGCCATGCTCGGGGACGAAGTGGTGATCGCGCGCCCGGGCGAAGTCATCGTCAAGCCGCGCGGCCAATGGCATGCCTTCTGGAACGCCGGCGATGCGCCGGCCCGGCTCGCCGAGATCATTTCGCCGGCCGGCTTCGAGGACTACTTCCGCGAGGTGATCGAGCTGGGCGGTCCGGCAAAGGCCCCGCCGGCCGAGCTCGGCCGGATCTACGAAAAGTACGGACTCGAGATGGACCGCAGTTCGGTGCCGATGCTGGTGGAGCGCTTCGGCCTGCTCCTCGCCCCGCCGGCAAGATAGCCATTCGAGATTCGGGGCGGCGGACGCCGATGTCGTGCCCGCCCGCGTCGGCGCATCGACGTTAACCGGGCGTTCCTGCTTCGGACTCACGGTCAAGTGCAGCCTCGCGGCTTTGCGCGCTATCAACAGGCCGCGGACTCTTTTGCACAAGTCTTGCTGCCGCTATCTTGAGCTGATTCGGGGGCTCCCCCGGCCTCGCCCAGTCGTGGCGTGCCGAGGGACAAGGTCTGAACACGCCAGCGTTTTCGGCGAACGAAAGTGCTTGTCCCGCGCGGGGCGAGTTTGCGGCGGTTTTCATGGGTTCGGAGCAGAGCATGCCTCCGCATTTCTTGCGGAAACGGTTGGGATTTCTCCTTTGCGCGGCGTCCGGGATGACGGTGAGCACGGCCGCGCCGGCGCTGGCGCAGGGCGTGGGCAATTCCTCGCTGGTCAGCGCGGTGCCGTGGGGAATCATTCTCGCACTCGGCGCGTTCGGGCTGGTGGGCGTGGTGTTGATCCGCAACATGGTGCGCGACGGGCGGCAGGCGCAGCACCGCGCCGCCGGGCAGATCGCGACGCTGCGCGCGCTGGTCGACGACTACGAGGCGCTGCTTTCGGGCGCCGACGAGATCACGGTGATGTGGAGCGGCCGGGTCGGCCTGCCGAAGTTCCTGGGTCCGGCGTCGACGCTGCTGCCGGCAGGCCGGCGCATCGAGGCTGTGCTCGATTTCAGCGGCTGGATGGATTCGGGCGATGCCGCAACGCTCGACACGGCGCTCAAGCAACTGCGGGCCAGCGGGCGGAGCTTCGAGCTCGACCTGCATTTGAGGGACGGACGGCCGCTGCAGGCGGTGGGCTGGCCGCTCGGCGGCGGTGCCGCGCTGCGACTGCGGCCCACGAGCCAGACGCAGGAGCGCCGCCCGGCAGCAGGCGATCCGGGCCTCGAGACGACGCTCGCATTGCTGCCGGACCCGGCGTTCCTCCTCGGCGCCGACAAGATGCCGGTGTTTGTGAATAGCGCCTATCGCGCGCTCGCCAAGGGCAAGCCGATCACGCCGGCCGAACTGGCGCAGGCCAACGGGCTCGAGCTGGTCGAGGTGAACTGGCCCAACGGCCGCGCGGGGTATCTGAGGCCGAAGCCGAAGGTGGCGCTGAGCACCGCCAGCGGCGGCGACAGCCTCGTCCATCTGAGCGCGATCATCGACGCGCTGACCACGCCGATCGCGATCTTCAACGCCGGGCGCGAGCTGGTGCAGTCCAACCGCGCCTATGCGGCGCTGTGGCGGCTCGACCCCAAATGGCTGAAGCCAGGGCTCGACGAGCGCGCCATCCTCGACAAGCTGAGGACGCTGGGCATGCTGCCGGCCGAGCCCGACTACCAGGCGTGGCGGGCCAAGCACCTTCAATCCTACACGCTCAAGACGCCGCGCGAGAGCGATCCGTGGTACCTGCCGGACGGCAGGATCGTGCAGGTGGTGTCGGCGCCTGCCGGCCCCGGTGGCGGGGTGATCTACGTCTTCGAGGACATCACCGACGAGCTGAGGCTCAAGAGCCAGTACCAGACGCAGATCGACGTGCAGCGCTCGACGCTCAATGCGCTGAGCGAGGCCGTCGCGGTGTTCGGCACCAATGGCCGGCTGACGCTGTCGAACCCGCGGCTGTCGTCGGTGTGGAAGCTGCCGGTCAACATGCTGGAGGCCGGACCGCACATCGACCAGATCATCGAGGCCGCCGGGCAGGCGCTGCCCGAGGAGGGCGCGAGCCAGTGGCGCGAGCTCAAGCGCCGGATCGTCGACCTCAACCCGACGCGCACCGACGCCAGCGGCCGCTTCATCCGCAGCGACGGGCGGATGGTCGATTACGCCGTGACCCGCCTGCCGGATGGGCAGACGCTGATGACGTTCGTCGACGTCACGGAAAGCGCCAATTACCAGCGCGTCCTCACCGAGCGCAACGAGGCGCTGGTGACGGCCGACCGGCTGAAGGACGCGTTCGTGCAAAACGTCAGCTACGAATTGCGCTCGCCGCTCACCAACATCATCGGCTTTGCCGACCTGCTGTCGTCGGAAACGTTCGGCCCGCTCAACGAAAAGCAGCGGGCCTATACCGATTACATCCGCGCCTCAAGCGTGACGCTCGGGGTGCTGATCGACAACATCCTCGACCTCGCGACCGTCGACGCGGGCGTCGCCGAATTACGGCTCGAGCCGCAGAACGTGCCGGCGCTGATCGAGAAGGCGCGCGCCGGTCTCGCGGCGACCTTCCCGGAAGTCGATGGCGAGAAGCCGCTCAATCTCCAGATCGATATTCCAGAAACGCTGCCGCCGCTGCTCGCGGACGGCACGCGCATCGTGCAGGTCCTCTACAATCTGCTCTCGACCGCGGCGCGCTTCTCGGAGCCGGGCGGCCTCGTCAAGCTCACCGTGATCGAGCGCAACGCGCGCATGCTGTTCACGGTGGAAGACGAGGGCGCGCAGATGAGCGAGCAGATGCGCGCCGAGCTCAACGCGACGACTGGTGTCGCCCCCGGCCGCCAGCGCGGTGCCGGGCTCGGCCTCGCCATCGTCAGGAGTTTTGTGTCGATGCATGGCGGCACGATCAGCGTCGAGCGCAGCGAACCGCGCGGCAGCCGCGTGGTGGTGAGCCTGCCGGTGGCGGCGGCGCTTTCGACCGCCGCCGAATAGCGGCGGGGGCGCACAAATGCTATCGCTCGGCGATGGCGAGCGAGCGCGTGTTCCTTGAAGACGATGCGGCGACGGCGGCGCTTGGCGCGCGGCTGGCGCGGACGATTGCGCCCGGCGATCTGGTGCTCCTCGAGGGCGGGCTGGGCGCCGGCAAGACGGCGCTGGCGCGCAGCATGATCCGCACGCTGGCGGGCGACCCGCAGCTCGAGGTCCCCTCGCCCAGCTTCGCGCTGGTGCAGCCCTATGACGCCGGCGGACGGCCGTTGCTCCACGCCGACCTCTATCGCATGCGCGACGCATCCGAGATCGAGGAGCTCGGGCTGTTCGACCGGGCGGACGCGATCGTGCTCGTCGAATGGGCCGAGCGCGCACCGGCGCTGGCGGCGCGGGCGAGCCTGACGGTGCGGCTCAGCATTCCGGCGGACGGACGCGGGCGGCTGGCGGAGCTGGTCCGATGAGGCGCCGGCTGTTTACCATCGCTCCGCACGGAAAATTCCTCGAGGTACTCGCCGACCGCGTGCTCGACGGCGCGCTGCTCAATGGCTGGGACCGGACCGCGCCGTTCTGGCTCAGCGACATCACCATCATCCTGCCGACGCGGCGCGCACGGCTGGCGCTTGCCGAGATCTTCGCCGAGCGCCTTGGCGGCGCGGCGCTGCTGCCCGACATCCGGGCGCTCGGCGGCGAGGACCCCGACGACACGCCGTTCCTGCCGGTGGCGGCCGGCCCTCCGACGCTGCCTGAGGCGTCGCGGCTCGAGCGACGGCTGACGCTGTCGCGGCTGGTGCGGCAGTTTGCCGAGCATGCCGGCGGCTTTGCTTCGCCACCGAACGCGGCGGAGGTGTTCTGGCTCGCGGATTCACTCGGCACGCTGATCGACGACCTGACCATCGAGGACGTGCCGGCGTCGCGACTCGACACGCTCGTGCCGGAGGAGCTGGCGGCGCGGTGGGCCGACATCCTCAAGGTGCTGGGACCGGCGCTCGAGGGCTGGCCGAAGGTTCTGGCCGAACGCGGCAAGATCGATCCGGCGATGGCGCGCAATGGACGGCTGCTGCGGCAGGCGGAAACGGCGGCGGCGAGCTTTGGCAACCATCCGGTGATCGCCGCAGGGTCGACCGGCTCGATCCCGGCGACGGCGACGCTGCTCGGCGCCATCGCCGACCTGCCGAGGGGCACGATCGTGCTGCCCGGGCTCGACACGACGCTGAGCCCGACGCAGCATCAGCTCCTGCTCGACGACGATACGTTACGGGGGCACCCGCAATATGGCCTCGCGCGCCTGTTGCGGCGTCTTGGCGCCGGCGTCCCCGAAGTCGAGGAGCTCGCGGGATCCTCGCCGCGCACGACGCTGTTGCGCGCGGCGCTGGCACCGGCCGAAGCAACGATCGGCTGGAGCGCGATGCGCGCTGCCGTCGACCTCGGCGACGCCCTTGGTGGTGTCAGCGTGATCGCGGCGCCCACCGCCGATCTCGAAGCGCGCGCGATCGCGCTCGCTGCCCGGCAGGCCGTGGTCGACGGCAGAACCGTAGGCATCGTCTCGCGCGACCAGACGCTGGCCCGGCGCATCGCCGCCGAGCTCGGCCGGCACGGGATCGCGGTCGACGACCCGGCTGGAACGCCGCTCTATCAGTCGGGAGCGGGACGGCTGGCGCGACAGGTGCTCGCGGTCGCCACCGAGCGCTTCGCGCCGGTGCCGCTGATCGCGCTGCTGCGCAACGCTGCGGTGCTGCTCGGGCGCGAACGCGCCGACGTGCAGCGGCTTACGACGCGGATCGACCTGAAGCTGCGGCGCGATCGGGCCGCTTCCGGCGTCGACGGCCTCAGGGAGCTGCTGGCGGACGACGATCTGCGGGCCTTGATCGATGCTTTGGACGCCGCGCTGGCGCCGGTGTCGGAGATCGCCAAGGCGAGTGCGACACATGCGGCCGCGCTTGCCGCGGCGCTCGAAGCGGCGATCAGCGGCCTGATCGATGGCAGGGACCTGCCCGGCCTCGTCGAATTCCGCGGCTGGGTCGCGGAGCTGGCGGCGAGCGGAGCGCCGGGTGCGGAGTTCGCGCCGGTCAACCTCGACGGCGTGCTCAAGGCGCTGATGGAGGGGGTGCGCGTCGCTCCCGGCGAGCGGCGCCGCGACGACGTCCATATCTGGGGCGAGCTCGAGGCGCGGCTGATGAACCCGGACGTGCTGTTTCTCGCCGGGCTCAACGAGGGCATCTGGCCCGCGCCCGCCGATCCGGGGCCGTGGATGAGCCGCAAGATGCGGCTTGAGATCGGGCTCGAGCCGCCCGAGCGACAGCAGGGGCTCGCGGCGCACGATTTCGAGATGGCTCTTGGCAATGCCGAGGTGATCCTCGCTTTCGCCAACCGCATCGGCACGGCGCCGGCACTGCCGTCGCGCTTCGTGCAGAGGATCGACGCGCTCGTGGGCAGCGGGCACGCGAAGGAGTTGCGGGCACGCGGCGCGGTGTGGCTCGACCAGGCGGAGGCGATCGACTTCGCCGGACTGCCGACGCCCGCCAAGGCGCCCAGCCCGTCGCCGAGTGCAGAGCTGCGGCCGCGCAAGTTGTCGGTGACCGAGGTCGAGACGCTGATGCGCTCGCCTTATGACATCTACGCCCGGCATGTGCTCAAGCTCAGGCGGCTCGAACCGCTCGGCACCGAGCCCAGCGCGCGCGAACGCGGGACGATGATCCACGAGGTGTTCGAGCGGTTCGTGCTCGAGGGTGCGAGCTTTGCCGCGCCCGACGCCGGCGAGCGGCTGCTGGCGATGGCGAACGAGGCGTTCCGCAATCTCGATGCTATCGCGGAGCGGCGCGACATCTGGATCACGCGCTTCAAGCACTCGGCCGCCGAGTTCCTCAGCTTCGAGCGGTCGCGGCATGCGGGGATCGCCTCGCGCGCCGCCGAGATCCGCGGCGAGTGGCGCTTTCCGGCACTGGAGAACTTCGTTCTGGTCGGCAAGGCCGATCGCATCGACCAGCGAACCGACGGGCTGCTCGAAATCCTCGACTTCAAAACCGGCGGCGTGCCCGCCCCCAAGGACATGACCGGCTTCGAGGCGCCGCAGCTGCTGCTCGAGGCGGCAATGGCACGCGCCGGCGCTTTCGCGGAGATCGCGCCGCGCGACACGGCGGCGCTGATCTACATCAAGATCGGGCTCGGGCCGCGGTCGTTCGTGCTGAGGCCGTTCAGCCTGCGCAAGGGCATGCGACTGATGGACGCCGTGGACGAGATGGAACGCCGGTTCCAGGGCCATGTCGAGGCTTTCCTGATCCGCGGCGACCTGCCGATGGTAGCGCGGCTGAAGCCGCGGGAACAAACCGGCCGCAAGCAGCGGCCGGGCGAGTACGATCATCTGGCGCGGATGGACGAATGGACGCTGGTCTCGGGGGTCGACGATCCATGAGCGCCCGTCCGCCGATCATGGTGTCGCCGCAGATCGTCGCCAACCAGCACGCGGCGTCCGATCCGGCGCGCTCGGTGTGGGTCACGGCGAATGCCGGCGCCGGCAAGACCTACGTGCTGACGGCGCGCGTGCTGCGGCTGCTGCTGTCGGGGGTGGCGCCGGAGCAGCTGCTCTGCCTCACCTACACCAAGGCAGCGGCCGCGGAGATGCGCGGGCGCGTCAGCGAGCGACTCGCCGGATGGGCGGTTGCGGACGACGACAGGCTCAGGCGGGAGCTGGAGGAGCTTTCGGGCGGACCGCCCGGCGCTGCAACATTGCTGCGGGCGCGCACGCTGTTCGCCCGGGCGCTCGAAACGCCGGGCGGCCTCAGGATCCAGACCATCCACGCGTTCTGCGAGGCGGTGCTGCATCGCTTCCCGGAGGAAGCGGGCGTGCCGTTCGACTTCACGGTGCTCGAAGAGCACGAGCGCGACGGCATGCTGCGCGAGGCGCGCGAGAGCGTGCTCGCCGGCGGCCTGCGCGGCGGCGCCCATGCGGGTGCGGTTGGAACGCTGTTCGACATGCTGAGCGATTTCCAGATCGAGACGGCAATCGTCGAGGCGCTGGGACGACAGCGCACGCTCCGCCGGGTATTGGTTGAGCCGGAGGCGGCCAAACGGAACCTTCGCGCACTGGTCGGGGCTGGACCGGGCGATGGGCGCACGCCGGTGCTGGCCGAGATCAGCGGAGGCTATCTGCCGAGTGCCGCGGAGCACGGCGCAATCTTCGAGCTTGCTCCGCCCGATCCCGAGGGCGACGATTTCGTCGACCGGCTGGCACGGATCGACCCCAGTCAGCCGGAACTGGATTTGCTGTTCGAGGCGTACCTCACGGACAAGGGCACCGCGCGCAAATCGCTGCTCCCCAAGCGAATCGCCACTATGCTGCCCGACATCGCCGAACGGCTTTACGCCGAAGCGGCGCGGCTCGAGCACCTTTGCGCCGAGCTCAACCGGGCCGATCTGGTCGAGCGCAGTGAGGCCATGCTCGATGTGGTCGGCGCGGTCCACGAACTCTATGAGCAACGCAAGCGGGTGCGCTCGTTCCTCGATTTCGACGATCTGATCGAAAAGCTAAGTGCGCTGCTCGGCGACGAGGCACGCGGGCCGTGGGTGCGCTACAAGCTCGACAGCGGCATCAGCCATATCCTTGTCGACGAGGGGCAGGACACCAATCCCGAGCAGTGGGAGGTGGTCAAGGCGCTGATCGCCGAGTTCTTCTATGGCGAGAGCGCCGCGCAGCAGCCGCGGACGCTGTTCGTGGTGGGCGACCAGAAGCAGTCGATCTTCTCGTTCCAGGGCGCCGACCCGCGCGTGTTCGTCGACCTGGGGCGGCAGGTCTATTACACGGCCCGCAGCGCGCGCCTCGACATGGCGCGGGTGCCGCTGCACCACAGCTTTCGCACGCTGCCCAAGGTGCTCGAAGCCGTCGACAAGGTGTTCGCCCGGCCGGACCTGCAGGACGGGGCGCTCCAAGACGACGCGGTGCATCACGAGACGACGCGCATCGATGCCGGAGGGCTCGTGACGCTGTGGCCGCCGCAGCGGGAGCTCGAGGACAACGCCGATCCCGATGCGTGGCCGACGACGCCGCCGCTGCAGCAGTCCCAGAGCGCGCCGCGCCGGGTCGCGATGCGCATCGCCCGCGAGATCAAGGGCTGGATCGATGGCGGGCGCATGCTCGGGACGCGCGGCCGGGCGGTGACCGCCGACGACGTGCTGATCCTCGTCCAGGTGCGCAGCGTGCTGTTTCACGAGATTATCCGCGCGCTCAATGCCTGTGGGCTGCCGACGCCGGGAGCGGATCGGCTGGCGGTGACAACGCATATCGGCGCGCTCGACCTGATGGCGCTCGGCGATGTGCTCAGCAACCCGGCCGACGATCTGCAACTGGCCGCCCTGCTGCGCTCGCCGCTGTTCGATGTGAGCGAGGACGAGCTGGCCGAGGTCGCGCAGCCACGCGAGGAGCACGACCGGCTGTGGCATGCTTTGCGGAGCGCGAAGAGCGCTTCGGTTCGGGCGGCAGCAGAAACGCTGCACGAGTGGCGGCGGCGGCTGGATTTCGAGCGGCCGTTCAACTTCTACGCCGACGTGCTTTATCGCGGCGGCGGCCTCAGGAAGATGCGGGCGCGGTTTGGGGCGGAGATTGACGACGTGGTCGCCGAATTCCTCGATCTTGCGCTGGCGCATGAGCAGGAACCGCAGCCATCGCTGCTGGGCTTTCTCGCCGAGCTCAGGTCGCGCGAGGTGACGATCAAGCGCGAGCTGGGCGAGACCGGCAGCGGCGTGCGGGTGATGACGGTGCATGGCGCGAAGGGGCTCGAAGCGCCGATCGTCATCCTCGCCGACGCAGCAACCACCGAAGCCGGGCGCGACCGGCGGTCGATCTTCATGCAGGCGTCGCCGCCGCTGTTCTTTCATGCCTCGAGCAAGGAGACGCACGTCGCCGAGACGATGACGCACCGGAGCGAGGCGGAGGCCGCACAGAAGGCCGAATATTGGCGGAAGCTCTACGTCGCCATGACGCGCGCCGAGGATGAGCTCTACGTTACCGGCGCGCTGACCAAGACGGGCAGGATCGACGGCACCTGGTACGAAGCGATCGAGCAGGCGCTGCGGCCGGAGGCTCGGGTGATCACCGCCGACGGTAACGAAACCGCGCTGGTCTATGGCGACATCGGCGAGGCGAGTGCGACGGTCGCACCCGACTCGACGGGCGGAACGGCACCGCTAAACCTGCCCGAGCTGCCGGCCTACAGCCTGCGGCGGATCGTGCGGCCATCGCGGGCGGGTGAAGATGCCGATCTGCAGACGGTGCTGGGGAGTGCTGCCGAGCGGCTGAGCGACCCACGCGACCCGGAGGCGGCGCGGCGGGAGGGGATCGCGCTCCACGCGCTGCTCCATCACCTCAGCCTGATGGACGCGGGTCAGCGCGAGGACAGCGGCCGGCGGGCGCTTGCAGACCTGCTGTCCGAGAGCGTCGAGCGGCAGGAGGCGATTCTCCAGCGGGCCCTGTCGATCCTGGTGCGGCCGGAGCTCGCCGCGCTGTTCTCGCCGCAATCGCGGCCGGAGGTACCGATTCTGGCCAAGGGCACGCAGAACGGGCGGCCGATCCTCGTCGCGGGGCGGATCGACCGGCTGGTGGTCGAGGCGGACCGGGTGCTGATCGTCGACTTCAAATCGGACGATGAGGTGCCAGGTTCGGAGGCCGGCGTGCCGCCCGCCTACCTGCGCCAGCTCGGGCTCTATGCGCTGGTCGCAGGCCAGCTCTTCCCGGACAAGGCTATCGCCGCCGGTATTCTCTGGACCTCATTGGAATCATTCATGATTCTGACACAGTCCCGATTGCGGCAAGAGGTGGCGGGATTCACCCTCAGGTGATATGGATTGAAGCCTCGCTGGACTCTTCCTAGCTTTTGGACCAAACAACGCGCCGCTTCGTTAGTAGGCGAAATCCCCAAGGGAATTCCTCAACATGACAACCCACGTGTCCGACGCCAATTTCGGCGAGGAAGTGCTTTCATCCAAAGAGCCGGTTCTGGTCGATTTCTGGGCCGAATGGTGCGGCCCCTGCCGCGCTATCGCCCCGGTGCTCGAGGAGCTCTCGAGCGAGCTTCAGGGCAAGGTCAAGATCGTCAAGCTCAATGTCGATGAGAACCCCTCGACGACCGTGAAATACGGCGTCCGGTCGATCCCGACGATGATCCTCTACAAGGACGGCGAAGCCGTCGACATGAAGATCGGCGCGGGCACCCCCAAGGCCGGCCTCAGC
>Ga0265313_10000096_pt1 | contig 89450 bp, 86 predicted proteins | sample 4123metaG_FD_203122 | JGI IMG/M metagenome (GOLD analysis project Ga0265313, IMG submission 203122) | Rhizosphere microbial communities from Carex aquatilis grown in University of Washington, Seatle, WA, United States - 4-1-23 metaG | ecosystem: Host-associated > Plants > Roots > Rhizosphere >... | reverse complement strand
AACGTAGATTGGCTGCAATTGCGCTATTAAGGCCAGCGTGTTGCTGCTGGATGTTTGACTGCTTCCCGAACTGCCTGACGCGCCTGACGCGCTCGCCGACTGGCCGCTTTGCGGGCCGACCAGGTTGCCGAGATCGACCAGCAGCGCGCCGGCGCGGCCGGCAATCGGCGCGGCGATGTGGCAATAGTCGAGATTGAGCTGCGCGGTCTCGACATTGGCATGGTCGAGTGCAACGGTGCCTTTGTCCTGCTGCACCACGTAGGCCTGATCCTGCGCCTGCTGTCCCGCGATGGATTTCTCTTTTTCAAGGGTCTGGTAGCGCGTCAGGTCGACCTCTGCCTCTTGGAGCACCGCTTCGTCGTGCGCCAGTTGCGCCTTGGCCTGATCGAGCGCGGCTTGGTAGGGGCGGGGATCGATCAGAAACAGCTCCTGGCCCTTCTTGACGTCCTGGCCCGGCGAGAACTCGACCTTGGTGATCGCACCGGTGACGCGCGGCTGGATGGCGACGCTGTCTATCGAACGGACGGTTCCAAGCGCATTGACGGAATCTGGAAAATCCCGGCGCACGGCCGTGCCGGCCGTGACAGGTGTGGCGGTTTCTGCCGTGCCGCTCTGTGCCGGAGGGGCGCGACCGCTGAGCTGTCGGATCCCCAGGCTGACAAGGCCAAGAATGACGAGCCCGCCGAGGATGATGAAGCGGCGTCGGGAACTAAAGCCCGGCAAAATCCCCATGGAGGATACCAATCAATATTTGCAAATCGCTCCGTGTGCCGATGTTCCGGGAACATCGGTCCTATTACGGAATGACTCCGGAAATAGCATTCCACCGGGCGCGGTCGCTGGACGTATTGACGCAGCTGCCGCTTGGGACCGCAGCGGTGGAAAAGCGTCAATGCCCGGCCGCTTTAGCCGCCGGTCACATTTTCTTCGAGCGAATCGGGATGCTGCAAGCGCGTAAACTCGACGGCGAATCCATCCTCGATATGGCGGACGACGCGGCCCTGCACTTTACCGAGCGTGACCAGCGCCCCAATAGGCGGCCGCTGATCGGTGGCGATACCGGCGCCCGACTGCGACACGTCGATAATCCGGCAGCTGACGTTGAGGCCATTTGGCATGATGAGCCGGCCGACCGGATTGCGGGGCACAATGCGGCCGTGGCGGCGGTCTTCCGGCAGACTGAGGATTTGCCGGTTGGCGAGCCAAGTGAGCTGCGCGGCGAGCTTGTCGCGCTTGCGCGTCGTCGACGAAATCGTCATCGCAAAGCCGTTCTGAAACACGCGTGCGACGTGTCCCTCGAGCCGGCCGAGATGATCCACATAGGCAATAATGCGCTCACCCGGAGCGCCGCTCACCGGAGCGATCACCGCCATGCCGCCCGGCGACATATTCACGACCTGGCACGGAAATTCCCGACGGTCCGCCAGCATGTAGCGGCCGAGCAGGTTGACCTTGACGCGCTGGAAACGGCGGCGTTCTGCGCTCAGCGACCGCAAACTCGGGATTCGTTCGGCGAGTGCCATGTGGTTGGTTTGCCCGCGATGTTGATCGCAAGCCTAGGTGCACCGTCTTAACGTCTCGTTAGTCGGCGCACGCATGTGCATGTTTGCGGATTGCCACCCACTACGGCTTAGGAGCGCCCGCCATCATAAACAACGAGACCCCGACGGCTGCGCGGCGTCAGGAATCGAGGCAGCAGCCGCTTTTCTATGGCGGGGCCAATATGGCGGTGGCTTCCGAGGGTCAGGGGACCGAGCGGACTAGCGCCAATCCACGGCGCGATCGACAGCGGCGCCAGGACCCCGATGGTACGGGCGAGGCTCGGGCGCGTGGTGGATAGCGGCAACAACAGCAGCTCCAGCTCCATCGCTTCGCCCCTGGCAGTGGCAGCGGTGACACCCGCAACCGCGCCGACCGACTCATCGGCGAGAATGCTGAGCAGATCGCGGATTACTCTTCGGCTGGCTTCGTCCCACATCGCCACAAACGGTTCACCTTTAAGTTCGTGGCAAAACAGCGCGCAAACCCGGGTTCCGGCGAGGCGGAATGGGTAGCCCCCGGCTGGGTCGAGAGCCAATATGAAGGCCTCGCTCAAAATCTGCCTGATGGCGCCCGGCTCGATCTCGGCCCGCTCGGGCGCGGGACGTTTCCCGCGCAATTCGTCCCAGTATGCATACAGCCGGCGACTTGCTGGGTGTTTCATAAAACGCAGCTCCACACGCCCGTGATCTAAGTTGTTCCTATTCGATACAGACTGCCGGCCGTTTGGCTCGATTGCACGCAGAGCGAGCAGATCGCGTGCCGGACAGCGGGCCGTGGTAGGATTTGCGCCGGCGTGCGGGAATTAGTGTTAACGGAACCTTGACGTTGGCTCGGCGAGCCGCCGCTCCTAGGCTGCGGCCATGTCATGCGGTCGGACGCAACGACCGCCGATCTCGGCAAAATGGGAGGCGAGGGGAATTCGTCCGCCGTGGCGATCTGAGGATCGCGAATTGCGGATGCTTAAACCCCCGCACAGGGTGCAAAAGGGAGGGTTCCGACCCTCCCTTTTGTTTCTTTGCAGGTTGGCCAGTGCGCCTGCTTGTCGCCGCGATTGGGGCGATCTATCTGCGGCGAGGGCGCCGGCGGAATGTTGCCCACCGCTACGGCGCACACCTCAAGTGAACGTCAAATACAAAGCCTGCTGGGACTTACGCTTGCGGGCGCACTTTAGACTTTAGCATTCAAGAGCGCCCGCCGGCCGAAGTGCATAAGCTAGAATCGGAACACGCGTGACCGAAGCTCCAGTGCCAAAGTCGTCAGAGCCGATCCTCAATATCCCTCGCATTGTACTCGCGACGATAGCCGTTCTGGTCGGCGTTCATCTGTTTCGCATGTTTGCCTTGAGCGCCGCCGAAGACACGCAGTTCGTCCTCACCTTTGCGTTTATTCCGGCGCGTTACAGCACTAATCCCGCTGTGAGCGGCCAGTTTCCCGGCGGCTTTGGCGCCGATCTGTGGACGTTCTTCACCTATGCTTTTCTGCACGCCGATATCTTTCATATCGGGCTCAACCTCGCGTGGCTTATCCCCTTCGGCACGGCGCTCGCCCGGCGTTTCGGGGCATTGCGTTACGTCCTCTTCATGCTGGTGACGGCTGCGGCCGGGGCGTTGGCGCAGCTATTCAGTTCACCCGGCGCGGCCGCGCCCATGATTGGCGCATCGGCGGCGGTATCCGGTGCGATGGCGGCAGCCATGCGCTTTGTCTTCCAGCAGCACGGTCCGCTCGAAACCTGGCGTGACGGTGCCGGGAACGGCGAAGCCTATCGTGTTCCGGCTGCGCCGCTTTCCGCCGTTCTGCGCGACGTACGGTTTCTGCTGTTCCTCGGTGTGTGGATGGGACTCAACGCGTTATTCGGGCTCGGAGCAGTGTCTTTCGCAGCCGAGCCTGGGCAACAGATTGCTTGGCAGGCGCATATCGGCGGTTTCTTTGCCGGCCTGCTGCTCTTCACCGCGTTCGATCCCGTCGTTCCGCACTCCGAAAATCTGGATACAGAAGCGGCAGGTTAGATTAAACATAGCGGCATGTTGGACCACGCAAACGCCGCATTCCGGGCCGACCCTACCATTCAATGAGTAGGCGTCGGTCGAGGCTCATGCCCCGCCGCCAGGCTCGATGCTGCACCGCAAAGCGGAATGCAGCCCCGCCGGACGGAACTCGGCGCCGACCCGAACATTGATGGTGTTGCCTTTACTGCTGCCGGTCATGTGGCGGCGGATCAAACAGTGAAGACAAGGGAGGCGATGATGACCATCAGCACTATCCTCGGTGAGAAAGGTCGTGAGGTTTTTACCATTGAGCCGGGAGCAAGCTTGGCCGCTGCTGCAAAGCTGCTTTCCGAAAGGCGGATCGGCGCGGTGCTTATCCTCGGCGCCGACCGCCGTCTTGTCGGCGTGATATCGGAGCGCGACATTGTGCAGGCGCTGGCGGCGCGCGGTGCGGCTGCACTCGACGAGCCTGTCAGTCAGACGATGACCCGTCGGGTCGAAACGTGCAACGAGAACGACACCATCGGCAGCATCATGGAGCGCATGACCAAGGGCAAGTTCCGCCATGTCCCGGTCACCGAGCAGGGCCGTCTGGTCGGAATGGTTTCGATCGGCGACGTGGTCAAGCACAGGCTCCAGGAAATGGAGCGCGAATCCGCGGCGATGCGCGACTACATCCTCACGGCATAGCGCAAGGCCCTGCCGAAACTGGCGAGAGCGGCCCCGGGTCAGGGACGCCGCAGTCCCCGATTGCGACGCGCAGCGATGCCGGGCGCGCAGCTTGGTGCATTTCGTCGCCGCGATAAGTCCGTTATGCTGCCCTGCACGCGTAACAGGGGAGGGAAATGTGCGGGGCTCGCTGATTGTTCTGACCGCATTGATGATCGGTGCGTCCGCCGGCAACGGGCCCGCTGCCGCAGGCAACAAAACGATCCGGCTGGCGCAAAGTTCGACCACTACCAGCTGCATGATGGCCTGCAATTCTCAGGCGGCGACCTGTCAATACACCTGCGTGGCGCCTTCCTCCTCGACGTCGTCCGGCGCCAACACCACGGCCAGTGGATCGTGTCTGAGTAACTGCTCAAGCCAGCAACTCGCCTGCCAGGCGACCTGCGCGCGCATTTCGCCGTCCCAGTGAGCTGACGCAGGGACACTACCCGCACCCGCCCGGCATTCAGCGCAGTGCGGCGATCATTTCGGTGATGGAGTCCATCGCTTTCTCTGCAGCCGAACGGCCGACTTCAATCGCTTCGGCCGCGCGATGAAAGTCGAGCCAGCCGATGTGACCGATGCGCGGCGTGATGTGTACGTCGGGCGGATCGCCGGCAAGCCGCATGCGAGTGAGGCGATCCTGCATGATATTGAAAGATTCGATCATCACGGTCGAAAAGCTCGGCCGCGCGCTATTGCCGATCATATTGCGCTTGAGGGCACGCTCGGCGCCGAACATGTTGCGCAGGCGCGCGAAACCAGTGAACGGCTTGCCGGCCGCCTCGACGTCCTCGCCGTCTCCGGGATCGGTGCCATGGCTGGCGATCGTGGCGCCGCGGCCGAACCGATCGGCATCGAGATTGACTGCGATGACCACGCGCGCACCGAACGCGCGGGCGGTCGAGACCGCAACGGGGTTGACCAGCGCGCCATCGACCAGCCAGCGCCGGCCGATCTGAACCGGCGGAAAAACGCCGGGCAGTGCGTAGGAAGCGCGCATCGCCAAAGCCAGCGAGCCACGCGTCAGCCAGATTTCGTGCCCGGTGCCGACTTCGGTCGCAATGGCCGCATACCGCATCGGCAGTTCCTCAATCAAGGTGCTGCTGCCGATGGAGCCCTGCAGATGACCGGCCAAACGTCCGCCGCTGATGAGGCCGGAGCCGCCCAGCCGCACGTCGAGATAGCCTAGAATGCGCCGCATCGTGAGCGAGCGCGCCCAGCTTTCAAGTTCGTCCAGATGGTTGGTGGCATAACACCCACCCACCAGGGCGCCCATCGACGTGCCGACAACGATGTCCGGCACAATGCCATGCGCCATCAACACCTGCAGCACGCCGATATGGGCAAAGCCGCGCGCCGCTCCACTGCCGAGCACTAGTCCGATCGGGGAACGTACGGGTGCGGCGTCAACGGATGCACTCGCGAGATCTACCCTGCTCACCTGTCTCTCTTTGATACGTTTGCATAACGCAACGCGGCCGAAATGGCTCCCTCGGCCTTTGCGCCGCTGATGATCGGCCGCTCATAGCGTCACAACAAGCCGCAAACGGCGTTATAGTGAAGGCCCATGCGACGTCCTCCCGGCTTGAAATTGCCGCGATTGGCATCGAAAAAAGTCGCATGTCGGGACGGGGCCTGGGTCTATTTTTGCGCGGCGCCATTGTTGCGGCGGCGCTCGCGGCTTGTTTCGGGCCGTTGCGAGCCGACGCGCAGGGTTTATTGGCACCCCAATCGGCCGCGCCCGCCCAACTCGTTCCCGGACCGGGTTCGCCCGGCCCCAGTATTGAATTTCCCGTACCGTCGGCCCATTCGCCACCCTTCGCCCAGGCCGCTCCGGCGCTGCCGGCTGGGCGTGTCGCGCTCATGGTGGCCGCGCGTTACGGGCCCAATGCGCCTCTGATCAACGCGGGCCTGATTTGGCGCGTTTACGCCGCCAGTCCGGATGCGAACGGCATGTTCCATCTGGTCAAGGAAGATCGTACGGCAGCCGCGACTTTCGTGCTGCCGCCGGGCGATTATGTCGTGGATGCGAGTTTTGGCCTCGCGAGCGCGGCCAAAGCGGTGCGGCTGCGCGGCGAGACGGTGCGCGACGTGCTCGATATCCCGGCCGGCGGGGTACGCCTGCAAGGCCGGGTCAACGACGTGCGCATTCCGCCGAGCCAGATCAGTTTCGACGTCTACCCGGGCAGCCAGTTCGACACCGCGCAACGCCGCCCAATCGCGCAGAACGTCGTGACCGGCGATGTCGTGCTGTTGCCCGAGGGCACCTATTACATCGTTTCGACCTATGGCGATGTGAACTCGGTGGCGCGGTCCGACGTCCAGGTGCAGCCGGGCAAGCTCACCGATGTCGTGGTGACGCATCGGGCGGCCGTTATCACCCTCAAGCTCGTCAACCAGCACGGTGGCGAGGCGCTGGCCAATACGCAGTGGACCGTGTCGACGCCCGACGGTGACGTCATCAAGGAATCGATCGGCGCGTTTCCCCGTCTGGTGCTCGCCGAGGGCGATTATCATTTGATCGCGCGCAATGAAGGCCGCACCTATGCGCGGGACTTCAAGGTGATCAACGGCGTCGACGGCGAGATCGAGCTGTCGGCGCACTAAGGGCTGCTCCGCGAAACGATTACACCGTCTTTGGAGGACGCTGCACGTCCGGCGGCACCGCTTCCTGCGCCAGCGCCGCCAGCGCCGCATCGAGCGGCATGGTCTGCTGCTTGTCGCTGCCGAGGCGCCGGATCGAGACGGTGCGCTCCGCGGCTTCCTTTTTGCCGACGACGAGCAGCACCGGCACCTTCGCCAGCGAATGCTCGCGGACCTTGTAGTTGATCTTTTCGTTGCGCAGATCGCCTTCGGCGCGAAGCCCCAAGCGTTGCGCGGCGGCGATCGCCTCGCGGGCGTACTCGTCGGCGTCCGAGGTGATGGTTGCGACCACCGCCTGCAGCGGCGACAGCCAGAGCGGCAAGTGGCCGGCATAGTGTTCGATCATGATGCCTGTGAAGCGCTCCAGCGAGCCGAACATGGCGCGATGCAGCATCACGGGCGTCACCTTGTCGGAATGCTCGTCGATATAGAACGCGCCGAGCCGGCCCGGCATGTTGAGATCGACTTGGATCGTACCGCATTGCCAGTCGCGGCCGATGGCGTCGCGCAGCACGTATTCGAGCTTGGGGCCGTAGAAGGCACCTTCGCCCTTGTTCAGGGTCCAGGGCCGGCCTGACGCGTCGAGCGCCTTCTTCAGCGCCGCCTCTGCCTTGTCCCACACCGCGTCGTCGCCGATGCGTTTTTCGGGCCGGTCGGAGAATTTGATGCGCACGTCATCGAAGCCGAAATCCGCGTAGATCGAAAGGATTAGATCGTTGACCTTGAGTACTTCGTCAGCGATCTGTTCTTCGGTGATGAAGATATGGGCGTCGTCCTGGGTGAAGGCGCGCACGCGCATCAGCCCGTGCAGCGCCCCGGACGGCTCGAAGCGATGGACCTTGCCGAATTCCGCAATCTTGAAAGGCAGATCGCGGTAGGACTTCAGACCGTTCTTGAAGATCTGGACGTGGCCGGGACAGTTCATCGGCTTGAGCACAAAGGTGCGATCGTCTTCCTCGCGTGGCTGCACCAGAAACATGGCTTCGCGGAATGTCGCCATGTGCCCGGACGCGACCCACAGCGATGAATCGATCAGCTGGGGCGCGTTGACCTCGGCATAACCTCCTGTCTGCTGACGCCGCCGAATGTAATTCTCGAGCGTCTGGAACAGCGTCCAGCCTTTCGGGTGCCAGAATACCGAGCCTGGCGCTTCTTCCTGGAAGTGAAACAGATCCATCTCGCGGCCGAGCCGGCGATGGTCGCGCTTTTCGGCCTCCTCGATCTGCTTCAGATAGGCGTCGAGTTCTTCCTGCTTGGCAAACGCGGTGGCGTAAATGCGCGACAGCATCTCGCGCTTGGAATCGCCGCGCCAGTAGGCGCCGGCGGTCTTCAATAGCTTGAACGCATTGCCGATCTTGCCGGTCGAGGTCATGTGTGGGCCGCGGCACAGATCGAACCAGTCGCCCTGTTTGTAGATCTTGATCTGCTGGTCTGCGGGAATTGCGTCCACCAGCTCGACCTTGAACAGTTCGCCCTTGTCGCGAAACACCTTCTTGGCCTGCTCGCGCGACCACGTTTCCTTGGTGAACGGCTTGTCGCGCGCGATAATCTCGCGCATCTTTTTCTCGATCGCGTCGAAATCCTCCGGCGTGAACGGCTGATTGCGGAAGAAGTCGTAATAGAAGCCGTTGTCGATCACCGGGCCGATAGTGACCTGGGTGCCGGGCCACAGCGTCTGCACCGCTTCGGCGAGCACGTGCGCGGCATCATGGCGGATCAGCTCAAGCGCGCGCGGGTCGTCGCGGGTGAGAAACTCGATCTTGGCGTCGTGCTCGATCGGGTCCGACAGGTCGGCAGGCTTGCCGTCAAGCGCCATCGCGACCGTGCGCTTGGCGAGCGACGGCGAGATGCCTTTGGCAATGTCGAGGCCGGTTGTGTTCGGGGGATAGTCCCGGCGCGCGCCGTCGGGAAAGGTCAGGGCGACCATTATAGACTCCTGTTGCTCACTCGCTGCCTACGAACGCAGGTAAGCGTGCAAGCGATATAGCAGGTCGACTTGGCCGTGCAAGGCGGTCCAGGCTTCGCAGCGACTGGAGCGTTCGCAGCAAACGCACCATGCCAAATTCGCATTGCAACCTACCTGCCGGCGATGGCGCCACAATCTCACGGAACGATCAGCGTTATTCGAACGCGCGTTCGAGATTGCGGCAGGCGCGCCGCCGAATCACCCAATCGTGATCATACGGCCGCCCCAATATCTAACGACCGTTGGAACGGCACCGCGCTGGGCACACGTACGGCAATCAAACGTGTGCATCTCTTGGACGGCGCGGCGAGGGTGGGTGTCTAAACGTTGCGGGTCTGCCACGCCAGTGTGTGTGTTGCGTAACTGCGCGGGTCCGCCGCACGGGGAAGTTCATGAGGGGGGGCTTGCGGTGGCTTTACCGGCCATTCCAGGTGCTATGCGTATTGGTAGCGGTGTTGCTGACCGCAGCCTTTTCCCTTAGCGCAACTTTCGCCGGACCTGCCGGCGGCAACGCGCCGATTCCCGACAAACCTGGTCTGGGCAGCCTTGGCGAGCGGCTTAACGCCAACACCATCGCGCTCATTTCCGGCAATCCCAACGCCACGTATCTGACGATTGCCTACGATCTGTCCGACGTGCTCGACGACGGCGACAATTTCCGTGTCCTGCCAGTGGTCGGCAAAGGCGGCGGCCAGAACATCAAGGACGTGCGCTTTCTCAAGGGCATCGATCTCGGCATCACGCAGTCGATCATTCTCAATGCGTATCGCGCCAGCAACGAAATCGGCAAACTCGACAGTCAAATCGACTACATCACCAAGCTGTTCAATGAAGAGATGCATGTCGTGGTGCGGGCGGAGTCCGGCATCACCTCGCTCGAACAGCTTGACGGCAAGAAGGTCAATTTCAGCGATGTCGGCAGCGGCAGCCAGTTATCCAGTCGCGATATTTTTGCCCGGCTCGGCGTTCACCCGATCGAAGTCAATATGGGGCAGGGCGACGCTATCCAAAAACTCAAAACCGGCGAGCTCGCCGCGACGATTCTGATCGCCGGCAAGCCGACCGGCCTGATGAGCAAGCTGCGTGCATCGCAAGGTTTGCGCTTTTTGCCGGTGGCATTCGCCAAGCCGCTGCAGGCCGACTATCTGCCCGCCGTGCTCAGCCATACCGATTATCCCGGCATGGTCGAGGAGGGGCACGACGTCGACACGATCGCGGTCAGCGCGGTGCTGATCTGCTACAACTGGCCGCGCGATTCAGATCGCTATCGACGCATCGCCGATTTCGTCGAACGTTTCTTTCCCAAACTGCCCGAGCTGCAGAAACCGCCGCATCATCCGAAATGGCGTGAAACCAACCTTGCTGCGGTGCTGCCGGGCTGGACCAGGTTTCCGGCCGCGACGGAATGGCTCAACCAGCATCAGCAGGCGACGCCGGTGTCCGAGATGCATCAGCGCTCCGGTCCGTTTCTGGCGCAGCGCGGCGGCGGCGCGGCGGGCGACGTGGATCGCGCTCGTCTGTTCCAACAATTTCTCGATTGGCGGGCGCACGAGCGCCCATAGCAGGAGTGCAATTTTTGATTCGTGACTGTGTGCCGAGTAGGGGAGGCGTAAATGAGTTCTCCGGTTCACCATCCAGAAGATCTCGATGCGGCTTTAAGGTATGCGCCGCCATGGGCGCGCAACGTCGCATCGCCGGGCGCGGCATCGCCCGGCGACTTGGGCGCGGAAAGCTCGCCGACGAGCCCGCAAGAGGACGATTATGACCCGCCATTCGACGGCGATCGCGCCATGCGCGATTTGCAGTATCGGCTCTCGCTCGACCCCGATCAGATGCCGGAGCCGCCGGGGCGGATCGACGATCGGCCGACATTGGACCGGATCGCGCTGCGGCTATGCGCGGTGGCCGGCGTCGCAGCGCTTGTCGCCTGGGCATCCATCTCGCTACCGACGCTGACAATCTCGCTGCCGTTCAAGCCCCACATTGACCGGATGGTGCATGCCATGCTGATCCCGACCCTGGCGCCGGCAGCACCAGCAGCAGCGTCAACAACGGCACCCGCACCAGCACCGGAATCAAGGCTGCCAGCCACGCCGGTCAAGGTCGAGCATATCCACACGGCGATGGCGCCGTTGCCCGTTGCGGCTGAAACGCCGATGTCACCGGCAATCGTGCCAGCGGCCATTACAAAAACAGCGCCGAAAGCGGTGCCGCCACGACCTGAACCGGCCCGCGCAGCCGACCCGCCGCAACCGGCGGCGCAAGCGGTGACGCTCGCGCCGGACGAGATTGCGATGCTCGTCAAACGCGGAAAAGATTTGCTGGCGAGTGGCGACATTTCGGCCGCGCGACTCGTGCTGCAGCGTGCCGCCGAGTCTGACAGTGCCGAAGCTGCACTGGAATTCGGCTCGACGTTCGATCCGGCAGTCATTGCGCGGCTCGGTGCCATCGGTGTCGAGGCTGACGCCGCAAAGGCGCGCCAGTGGTACCAAAAAGCCGCAGCGCTTGGTTCGAACACGGCCTCGCAGCACATCGCCAATCTCGCCGACGCTGGGCGATAAAAGGCTGACTGGCTCAGCCGAGTTCGCGTAACAGGCGGCTGCGGCCAGATCAGGCGGTGGCGGGGCGGTCATTAACGCCCCGCCACCGACCGTAACGCCAAGGCAGATACCAGCGCGCGCCACCCGGTAACGTCTCGGGCACGACATCAAGCCCAGACGTGCCCCAGGGATGGCAGCGCAACAGACGCGCCAGCGTCATCCAGCCGCCCGCCCAAAGGCCGAAACGGTCGATCGCCTGGTCGGCGTATTCGGAGCAGGTCGGCAGATGCCGACATTCAAAACCGACAAACCCGGACAGCGTATAACGATAGAGTTTGACGAGACCGCGCCCAAAGAGGCGAGGCGCGTTGAGGCAGGATTTTGGGATGCCGAGCAAGCTACTCCGCCGCAGCCTTGGTCAGATCCGCGGTCCGCTTCGCTTCGATTTGGCCAATGGCGTCCACCACGGCATCGAACGTTAGCATCGTCGACGCGTGGCGGGCCTTGTAGTCGCGCACCGGCTCCAGCACCGCGATGTCGGCCCACTTGCCTTCGCGCGGCGGCTCGCCGTTCTCCTTGAGCATCTTGCGCACGGTTTCGCGGAGCTGCCGCAGCTCGGCGGCCTTCGAGCCAATGACGTGGCTCGCCATGATCGATGACGACGCCTGTCCGAGCGCGCAAGCCTTCACCTCATGGGCGAAGTCGGTAACCGTGTCGCCGTCCATCTTCAGGTCGATTGTCACGGTCGAGCCGCACAGCCGCGAATGCGCGGTCGCGCTCGCGCCAGGGTCGGACAGCCTGCCGATGCGCGGAATCGTGCCGGCAAGTTCGATAATCCGCTTGTTGTAGACTTCGTTGAGCATTCTAACCGACTATATAGTCACTGGCGCGCCGGCGGGAGAGTCCGCCGCATCGCCGCGGAGCCATGCAGCCACTGTATGGGCGAATGTATAGGGTGAGTCCGGCACGGTTTCCATGTCTCAAAGCCCCTCCCACGATGCGACTTTCCCGCCCCCCGGGGCGGCGGCCGAGCTTGAGGAGGGCGTGCGGCTGACGCCGAAATTCGACGCCAACGGGCTCGTCACCTGCGTGACAACCGATGCGGCTTCCGGTGACGTCCTGATGGTCGCTCATATGAACGCCGAAGCGCTGGCAAAGACCGTGGCCACCAGCGAAGCTTGGTATTTCAGCCGGTCGCGGCGAGCGTTGTGGCGCAAGGGCGAAACTTCGGGCCATATTCAGCGCGTGGTCGAGATCCGCGTCGACTGTGACCAGGATGCGGTTTGGCTCAAGGTCGAGCAGGTGGCGGGCGCGTGCCACACCGGCCGGCATTCGTGCTTTTACCGGGCCGTGCCGCTCGGGCAGAAGGGCGGCGCGATGAAGCTCGAATTCCGCGACGAACGGGTGTTCGATCCGAAGGCGGTTTATCGCGACAAGGACTGATCAAGTTCTGCGTTGGAGCAGTCGTTCCGCGCGCGCCAGATGCGGCCGGTCGTACATGACACCGTCGATGCCGACCACGCCGGCGCTCGGAGTCCTGGCAAACGCATCGACGATGGCTTGGGCGCGGGCCAGCGCTTTCGGGCTCGGCGTGAACGCCGCATTGATGACGGGCACCTGGGCTGGATGAATTGCCATTTTGCCGACAAAGCCGTCGCGCGCGGCTTCCTCGCATTCGCGCCGAAAGCCCTGCTCATTGCGGAAGTCGACATAGACCGTGTCGATCGCCGGCACCTGCGCGGCGGCGGCGCCGGCGAGGCAGAGCGTTCGCGCCAAACGGTACGGATCGAGAAATTGTCCCTGCGCGTCGCGGTTGGTGTCGGCGCCGAGCTCCGCGGAAAGGTCTTCGGCGCCCCAGGTCAGACCGATCAGACGTTCGCGCGCGCTCGCAAATGTGCCGGCGACGAACAGCGAAGCTGCTGTCTCGGTGGCGATCGGCAGGATTTTGATGTGGCCGTCGGGCAGGTCGTTCTGCGCCTCGCGCACCGCAAGCTTCGCGGCCGCGTGAATTACCGACGCGCCGCCTTCGGCCTTCGGCAGCATGATCGCATCCGGCTTGGCGGGTGCCACAGCGTCGAGATCGGCATCAGTGAGGCCGGTCTGCAAACCGTTTACGCGCACGCACAGAAACGGCCGCGGCGTTGCCGTCAGCGCATTTCTGACGAACGCGGCCGCGCTGTCCCGCGCGCGCGCCTTGCCGTCGAGCGCGACCGAATCTTCCAGATCGATGAGCAGCGCATCTGCGCCGCTGGTCATCGCCTTGTCGAGTTTCTTGTCGCTGTCGGCGGGGACGAAGAGGAACGAGCGCATTCACTTCGGCCGCATGCGCATGAATACCTGGCGGCGGCATTCCGCGACTAGCTTATTGTCCTGATTGAAGGCGCGGTGGTGGAATTCGACGATGCCGGCGCCAGGCCGCGATTTCGATTCGCGCCGGCCGATCACTTCGGTAGTGCAATGGACAGTGTCGCCTTCGAACAGCGGATGGGGAAATTTGACGTCGGTCATGCCGAGATTGGCGATGGTGGTTCCGACCGTCATGTCAGACACTTGGATGCCGATCATCAGGCCGAGCGTGAACAGCGAGTTCATCAGCGGTTGGCCCCATTCGGTCTCCTGCTCGCAAAAGTGCCGGTCGATATGCAGCGGCTGCGGATTCAGCGTCATGTTGGAAAACAGCATGTTGTCCATTTGCGTGACGGTGCGCGTATAGCGGTGCTCGACCACTTCGCCTGGAACGATATCCTCGAAGTAGAGCCCGCCGCGCTTGTGCCGCACGGGTGCTTGCTGTGTCATATCCATCTCCGTTCTGTTAACCACCCGTTTACCATACCCGTTAATCATTGGCAGTGCCCCGAAAGCGCCGGTGGGAGCCTGCTGCGGTCGGGAGGGGAGATTGTTTGATGCTTGTCGATCCCGGCAGTATGGCCGCGGGCTCGACGGTGACCGGCGCCATTCGCCAGGCGTCGCAGGCCACCGGCACGAGCTTTTCGTATCTTCTTGCCACCGCGCAGGTTGAGTCCGGTCTCAATCCCCATGCGGGCGCGTCGACATCGTCGGCGCGGGGCTTGTTCCAATTCGTCGAACAGACTTGGCTCGGGACGCTCAAGCAGGCCGGTCCGGCGCTCGGCTACGGCCGCTATGCGGATGCCATCACGCGGACTGCATCCGGGCACTACGAGGTCAATGACCCGGCGCTGCGCAGTCAGATTCTCAAGCTGCGCAATGACCCCGATGCGAACGCGGTGATGGCAGGCGCCTTCACCAAGGCCAATGCGACGTATCTCGCACAGAAGCTCGGCCGCGAGCCGAGTGAGGGCGAACTGTACATCGCGCATTTTCTCGGCGCCGGCGGCGCGGCGCGGCTGATCTCGCAGGCCGCCAGCAATCCCAACGCCACCGCGGCCACGGCGTTCGGCAGCGCGGCGCAGGCCAATCCTTCGATCTTCTACGATCGCAAGGCCGGCACCGCCCGAACCGTTGCCCAGGTGCGCGATGTGCTCACGGCGCGCTACGACGTGGCGCGGTCGCGGCCGGTTTTACCTGCGGCTTCGGTGATGCAGGCTGCAAATAGTCCGGCTCCGACCGCCGCACCGTTGTCGATCAGGCCGCCTCCGGGGATCATCGCGACCGTGCCGCTTGCGGCAGCCCAACCGCGAACGACTCCGGTTGCGGTGGTGCCGGATACAGCCGGCATTACCAGTGCGTATGCCGCCGCGGTCCCGATTCTGAATCGGCAGGATAGCCAGATCTTCCACGGCCTGTTCGCCGACGCGAATAGCGGGACGCCGAGCACACCGGTGCGGTCGCCGTCTCGTGCCGCGCAACCTACAGGCCCGCTCTGGAGCGTGCCGGAATCCTCCGCCGCAGGCGCCGCCGCGCCGGCGCCGACGGCCATTGCCGCCAATTTCATAGATCTCTTCAAGGATACCGCGAGCGGGTCGTAATCCATGCTCGGCCGGCTTTTGGTCGCTGCAAACCGGTGACCGGCTGTTTAATAACTTGGTAACGTTCGCAAAGATTTATGGTGAACTGTTTATTAAGCCGGTCTCGCTAGACTAATCCCAGTCTGAATTAGCGATGCTGTGCGTAAAATGATTGTTCGCCAATTCCTGCAATGGGTACGCAACGCTCCCGCCTGTGAGCGGGCGGAGGCGACCGGCGCGCTCGCCCGCGCCTACCTTTACTCCGAGCTTTCGGCCGACGATGCCGCCGCAGCGGAAGGCGCGATGCTGGTGTTGCTCGACGATCCGAGCCCGCTGGTGCGCCGCGCGCTTGCCGATGCGCTGGCGGCGAGTCCGAGTGCGCCGGCGGCGGTTATGCATGCGCTGGCCTGCGATCAGCCGCAGATCGCGGCGCCGGTGCTCGCGCTTTCGCCACTGCTTGTTGATGCCGATCTGGTCGATGCAGTGGCAGCCGGCTGCCCCGGCGTGCAGGCTGCGATTGCCAGCCGCGCCGCATTGCCGCGCGCCGTGTCCGCCGCCATCGCCGAGGTCGGCACCGGCGAGGCCTGTCTCATTCTCATCGAAAATCCCGGTGCCGACATTGCGCCGTTTTCGATCGACCGCATCGTCGAGCGCTTCGGCCATCTTGCTGCGATTCGTGAGCCGCTCTTGCAGCGCGACGATCTTGCCGCGGCGACGCGGCTGACGCTCGTCACCAAGCTGTCCGAAACGCTCGCCGGATTTGTCACCGGACGCAACTGGCTTGACGCCGAACAGGCGCAGCGCGTCACGCGCGAGGCTTGCGAGAAGGCGACGATTTCGCTCGCGGCGGAAGCGCCAAACGGCGAAGTGCGTCCTCTCATTCGTCATCTGTGCGAGAGCGGCCAGCTCACGGCCGGACTGATCTTGCGGGCGCTCCTTTCCGGCAACGTCACGATGTTCGAAGAGGCGTTGGCCGAACTCGCGGACATGCCTATCACGCGCGTTTCGGGTCTGATCTACGGCGGCGGCTCCGCAGGCCTGCGCGCGCTGTTCGATAAGGCCGGGTTACCTTCTTCGACCTACCCGGCCTTCAAGGCGGCGGTCGAAGCCATGCGCGAGGGCGGGTTCATCGGCGATGCGGCGGGAGCCGCGTGCCTCAAGCGCCGCATGGTCGAGCGCGTGCTCACCAGTTGCGAGCGAGACGAGTTCGGTGACACGGGGCCGCTGATCACGCTGCTGCACCGCTTTGCCACTGAAGCCGCGCGCGAAGAGGCACGTCAGTTCTGCGAGGATTTTGTCGCCGACGAATTCGACGCCGACCCGCAATCGCTCGCCGCCTGACAAGCCGGCGGCCGGGTCAGCCGGCTCGTCCGATCTCCAGGGTCGCAGCGTCAGGGCCGGTTACTTTCCGGTCACGCCGGGCGCGATGGGCGGAGCAAAAATGTTTTCCAGGTAATCGGGCCGGAAGCTGTTCTCGCGCCGCAGAAAGTCGTTGGTGACATCGCGCAGCCGCACCGTGAGCGCATTCGCCATTTCGACAAGGTCGGGGCGGCTGTATTCGCGGGCAATGGCGCGCACCGCATCGACATGTTGATCGACAAGCGCAAGCGGGATGCGGTCATGTTCGGGCGTGTGTTCAAGCAGACGGCACAGGCTGTCGGCCGGGCCGGCCAGGATCGGGAAGCCGAAGGTGGCGGCTTCGCCTCTGATATCGTGGGCGGCGCGAAACAGTTCGTCGTGCGTTTTTTCGTTCAATCCCCGCGCGGCGACCTGCTGGCGCGCGGCTTCGAGCCGGTCGCACTCGGCCTGCATCCACGTGCCGAACTCGCTCGACAACTGCTTGAGCGCTGCATCGGCGCGCGCGATCGGATCGTCGTCGCCGTCGGTTGCCGCCTTGACCGCCTTGCGCAGGCGGTGCGGCGGCGTGATCACTTCGTAGTCGGCGTAGGTCGCAACCGACGGAGTCATATCCTTGGTCGGATCCTTGCGGTTGGTCATTTGTTTGTCGTTCCCTGGAATCAGCTCAAGACTTTCGCTTTGTCGAGCAGGGGGTGCTGCCGGATGACTTCGGCTTTGCCTTCCTTGCGGCGCTCCGGACCGACGTAATTGGGATTGACGTTGCGGCGACGATCGGGCCCGAAATAGGTCCGCGTCTTGATGAATGGCCGCGGATTGGCGACGACGTTGAGAATCCGTTCGTACAGCGCCTTGGCGGAAATAGGCTTGGCGAGAAATTCGGTGACGCCGGCGTCACGGGCGGTGACGATGCGTTTCTTTTCGGAATGGCCGGATAGCATAATGATCGGGACATATGGGTTGGCGTTGGCACCCGGCTGGCGGATCATCTGCGTCAGCTCCAGGCCGTCGAAGATCGGCATCACCCAGTCGACCAGAATGATGTCGGGCATGTAATGGGTGAAGGCTTCAAGGCCGGTGGCGCCGTCTTCGGCCTCGTAGACTTCACGGGTCCCGAAGCCGTGCAATAGCGTCCGTAATATGCGCCGCATATGCGCGTTGTCGTCGATGACAAGAAATCGGAGCCGATTGAAATCAATACGGACCATACGGACAAACTAAGCAAACGTCGTTAATGTGGTCTTAAATATTGTGAAATGAGGGCTGCCACGGCCACTCCGCCGCCCATGCGCCGGCCACCCTTCAGACCCCGAATTGCTCGCTGAGAATGCGCTCATCCAGGCTGTGGCCAGGGTCGAACAACAGGTCCATCGCGATCGAGTGATCCATGCTGATCTCGACCATGCGGACCGAGCGGACTTCGTTATGGTCGGCAACGGCGGCAACCGGGCGCTTTTCGACCTCGAGCACCTCAAGCGTCACCCGCGCGCGATCCGGTAACAGCGCGCCGCGAAAACGCCGGGGCCGGAACGGGCTAATGGGGGTCAGCGCCAAGAGCGGCGCATCGATCGGGATGATGGGGCCCTGTACCGAGAAATTGTAGGCGGTCGATCCGGCGGGGGTCGAGAGCAGGATGCCGTCGGCGATGAGCTGCGGCAGACGCTCCTTGCCGTCGACCATCACGCGCAGCCGCGCCGCCTGATAGGTCTGCCGGAAAAGCGAGACTTCGTTGATGGCATGGTGGCGATGCACGCGGCCTGCGGCGTCGCGCGCGCGCATCAACAGCGGATGGATGACCGTGACTTGGGCGGCGGCGAGCCGTTCATGCAGGTGCGATTCGGCAAACTCGTTCATCAGAAAGCCGACGGTGCCACGGTGCATGCCGTAGATCGGCTTGCCGGAATTCATGAAGCGTTGCAGGGTCGTAAGCATGAGACCATCGCCGCCGAGCGCGACGATCACATCGGCGGTCTCGGGCCTGGCGTCACCGTAACGCTGAACCAGGCGCCGGCGCGCCTTTTGCGCTTCCGGCATTCCGCTGGCGACAAAGGCAATGCGCTTGTAGCGTGCTGCGGTGGGGCGCTTGGGCATAAGCTTAAGTCTTAGGCTCGGTCTTGAGCTCGGTCTTCGCGGATGCGAATGGCGCGGGGAGCACGAATGGAACGCGCGGTTTTGGTCTATACGACGTATCCGTCCGTTGTCGAGGCAGAGCAGGCCGGCCGGACGCTGGTCGAGCGGCGGCTGTGCGCCTGCGTCAATATTCTGCCGGGCATGATCTCACTTTATTGGTGGCAGGGCAAAATCGACCGCGGCGATGAGGTGGTGATGATCATAAAGACGCGTGCCGGACTGGCCGAGCCGGTGCGGGCCGCCGTAAAGCAAATGCACTCCTACACCACACCTGCCATACTGGTGCTGCCGGTTGAGGCCATCGACCCTGATTACCACGCCTGGATCGTTGCCGAAGCGAGCGGGGAGGACACGACATGACAGGACGTCTTGCGGTCGTGTGTGCCGCTGTAGCAGTGGCCGCGCAGATGCACACGGCAGCACGCGCGCAGGACTATCCCGTTCACCCGATCCGCATCCTCGTGCCCTATCCACCCGGCGGTCCGGCCGACACCGTGGCGCGGGTCACCACCCAGGGGCTCGCCGCCGAACTCGGCGGCAATGTCATTATCGAAAACCTTGCTGGCGCCGGCGGCAGGCTCGCGACCAAGGACGTCACCCGCGCCGCGCCTGACGGCTACACGCTGCTTCTGGGCAGCTCCAACGAATATGCCATCACGCCGGCGCTCTATAAGCTCGACTACGACCCTGTCAAAGAATTGACGCCAGTGGCGTCGCTCGTGTCCGACTCGATCGCGATCGTGGTCAACCCATCGCTACCGGTGCATTCGCTCAAGGAGCTCGTGGCCTACGCCAAAGAACACCCTGGCAAACTGACATCCGGCGCAACGGTCGGGATCGTGACCCATCTCGCGCTCATGTATTTCCGCGCGCATATGGGTGCCGACGTGCTGTTCGTTCCCTACAAGGGGGCGGCGCCGGCGCTCACCGATGCCATCGCCAACCAGATACAGGTGACCGCCAGCGCCAAATCGGTGCTGTTGCCGCTCATCAACGCGGGCAAGTTGCGGGCACTCGCGGTATCGAGCACCGCCCGCTGGCCGCAGCTTCCGCAGGTCCAAACCTTCCGCGAGGCTGGGCTCGGCGGCTTTCCCGGCGAAGTGCTGTTCGGTCTTATGGCGCCCGCGGGCACGCCCGCTGACGTAATCCTCAAACTGGACGCCGCCGAGACCGCCCGACTGCGCTCTCCGGAGATCGAGGCGGCGGTCGCCAAGCTCGGCATGCAGACGCACCCGCTGAGCCCGCAGGACTTCATCAATGAGCTTGGGGATCAAGTGCGGCTCTGGAAGGCTGTTATTACCGAAGCGGGCGTGCATCTGGATTGAGGTATGCTGCAGTGCGGTAGCCGCTGTCGCGACATTCATGAAGATGAACGCCATGCGCCCGCGCGCTTCATCTGGCGTTCACAGCCGGTACAGTACCAGCATGCTGTGAAGGCGCGTCTGCGAAGAACAGCGCGTTTAGAAACGCCAATAAGGAGAAATATATGTTGAGAATTTTGGCCGCCGCTTTGTTCGCGACGGCACTCATCGCCGCTCCGGCCGCTGCACAGCAGCCCGGTGGCGGAGGCAGCAGCGGCGGCAGCGCCGCGACGCCGGCCCCCAAGCCGGCTCCGGCGGCCAAAACGGCCCCGAAGTCAAAGCCGATGGCCGCCAAGCCGATGCACCGGCACCACGTCATGCATCGCCATATGCGGCATCATCGCTGGTGGGCTTGGCATCACCGTTGGCATCGCCATTGGGCGTGGCACGGCAATTGGGGCTGGCGCTGGCACCACGACTGGCGGTGGCACAATGACTGGAACTGGCACCATGATTGGATGTGGCATCGCCACTGGGGCTGGCACCATCACTGGGGCTGGCACCATCACTGGCGCTGGCACCATCATTGGCGGTGGCACCACTACCGTCACCATCACTGAATACGCCGCCACGTGAAGGCCAAGAACAGCTAACGAAAGCCGTTCCCGGCAGAAGAACGAACCACAATTGTTGGGAACAGGAGGCCGGCCCGAACAAGGCCGGCCTCGCTTTATTTCAGGCGTGGGAGTCGGTGTGTCTTCATAAAGTCTCGGCGAAAAAGTCGCGCATCAGCAGATAAGCCTTACGGCAAAGTTTTTCGTCATACTGCGTCGCCGGTCCCTTCGCGGTTGGATCGCAGAACGAGTGTACGGCTGGCGGCCCGAACATCATCACCTGCCAATCGACCTTCGCCTTCGTCAGCTCTTCTTCGAGCGCGTCCATCATCGGTTTCGGAGTCACGGGATCGGCGCGGCCGTGAATCGCCAGCACGCGTCCTTTGATATTGCAGGGCCCGCCGTCCACGACCGGGTTCGGATTGGTGACGTGAAACACCACTACCGCTTTGAAATCCGCGCCGGCACGCGCCTGCTCGAGTGCATAGCCGCCGCCCGCGCAATAGCCGATCGCGGCCTTTTTGCCGGCGTTGACGATGCCGAGTTTGCCTGCCTCGGATAAAAGCGCGTCGTAGGCGGCTTTGCCGCAATCGAGCGTGAACGGCAAGTCGTTGTGTACCGCGAGCATACCGGCGCGCAGTTCTTCGACGGATTTCTGTTTGGCGCCGTAGCCCGCGCCGAACATGTCAGCCATCAGCACGACGTAATCCTTGCCGGCGACACTGCGGGCCTGGCCGATCGTGTCGCTGCAGACGCCTTTCCAGTCGGGTTGCATGAAAATCGCCGGGCGCTTGGCCGTGACGTTCTCATCGTAAACGATCATGCCTTCGAACTGCCTGCCGCCCACCTGATACGGCACTTTCCTTTCGGCCATTGTCATCTCCTCGATTGCAGCGAACCGTCGAAGCGGAATAACACGCCGGCTGGCGGCGTTCATAGCGGGGGAGGGACGTCCCGCCGGAGCCTGTCATGAAGCCGTCTTCAATGCTGCTCGCTGGCCCCATGGCCTCGCCCAATTGCCTCGCCACAGATAACGGAATATGGCTGCGGGCCGCCACATGGAGAGGCACGGGTGCATCGCAAGATCCTGATTATGGGGCTGCCCGGTGCGGGCAAAACCACGCTCGCCAATGCATTGGCGCCGCTGCTCAACGCCGTGGTGTTCAATGCCGATGCCGTGCGCGCCAACCTGTCGCGCGATCTCGGTTTCAGCCATCAGGATCGCGTCGAGCACGCGCGCCGCATGGGGTGGATGTGCGACCGTGTCGTCGAGGCGGGCGGCACGGCGATTGCGGATTTCATTTGTCCGACGCCGGAAACGCGCATGGCGTTTGGGGATGCCTTCAAGATCTGGCTCGACCGCATCGACACCGGCCGGTTCGAGGACACCAACAGGATGTTCATTCATCCGGATCATTTCGATCTTCGGATTCCAGCGGACGGCACGCCGCAATACTGGGCCGAGCAGGCGCTGGCCCGGCTGCGGCCGGCATTCGATCCGCAGAAGCCGACGGCGCTGTTTGTCGGCCGCTATCAGCCGTTCCATGGCGGCCATCAGCGGCTGATCGAGGAGGGGCTGCGCCGTATCGGCCAAGTCTGCGTTGCGGTGCGCGACACGCACGGCATCGACGCCAAAAATCCGTTGCCGTTCTTTGCCGTGAAGCAGCGCATCGAGGCGGCACTCTCGGCCCATGCCGGGCGCTTCGTGGTGGTGCCGCTGCCCAACATCACCAACGTGTTTTACGGCCGCGACGTCGGCTATACCGTCGAGCGCATCGTGCTCGACGAGGAGACCGAGTCGATCTCGGCCAGCAAGATGCGCGCGCTGAACGCGGGACCGAAGCCGTAAGATCAATCTCTGTAATTACGCCGTTGGCGAAAGGGGTCGCGCACCAAACGTCACGGCGAGTCGGCGCGCGCTTTCGACGGCGGGCGCTTCAGTCCCAGATGATCATGCAAGGTCGTTCCAGAGTACTCGTGCCTGAACGATCCGCGCCGCTGCAACTCCGGCATACGCGTTCGACAAAGAGGTCGAGAGGGCGCGGGAAATGCGCGGCAGGATCATAAAACCATCTGCAGCCTCGGCGACAAACCACTCCTCCAGGATATCCGCGACCTGCGTGACGGTGCCGCATATGGCCCAGTGTCCTCGCGCCGCGGCTGCTACGTTGTAAAGGTCTCGAAACGTCATATTCTCGCGGCGCGCGGATCGGTTCGCCTATCACCGCCGCGGCGACTTACTTGGCGCCGGCCGGCGCTCGCGCACCGCGCGTCATTTTAACCAATCATTTAGGATTGCCACCCGGCGCCGGGCAAAAGTGGTATGGTTTCTTTGTTGCGGCGGGGATCGCGAGAGTGAGTGAGGCCAGCTCTCGCTGCCGATCTTCTCCAAGATTCACGAGCGCTCGCGCAGCCGCCGCGGGCGCTCGACCATCACTGCATATCACCCATCGGCCCGTGGCGATCATTCACATGGTTCGCCAACCGGAGAGGCATTGTGTCTGCACTGCGTATGTTCGATCCCGTCGCGATGGCTGTGATGAGCCTCGGCATTGTCATACTCGCGACGCTGGCCGCGGGTGTGCTGAACTAAACTGAGTGATTGGTGCCGGGTGAGAGGATTGAACTCCCGACCAACGGTTTACAAAACCGCTGCTCTACCGCTGAGCTAACCCGGCATTCCAGCGCATCCAAGGACCCGATAGGAGGCCTTGAGTCCGGCTGCATGCCTGCGCCCGGGCTTTCTAGCAAAGCTTGGGCGCGAGGCAAAAGTGGTTATGGGCGCGCCTGCCGCCAAGAGGACGGGGCAGGCCGCCGGGCGAATGCGCCATCCCTGATCGGCTGTTCGCGCCATTCCTCGGCCCTTCGCGCCTATTCGGTGGCGTCTTCGATCATTTTGGCAAGCCGCCCCGCATCGACAATGACGATGGCGCCGCGGCGGCGCTGCAACAATCCGCCCGCTTCCAGTTTCTTCAGTTCCCGGGTGACCGCCTCGCGATGACTGCTGACGCGCGCCGCGAGCTCGGCATGGGTCGGCGGCGGCGAGATGACGGTTTCGCCGTTTGCGCCCTTGCTCGCTGGGCGGGCGAGCCGCAGCAGTTCAGCATAGATGCGCCGGCGAACATCAAGGGTGCCATATTCGTTGACCCGATTGGCGAGCATTCGCACCTGCGACGCCAAGAGCATCATGAGCTGATCGCACACGTCCGGGTGTTCGTGCACGGCCTGCCGAAAAACCGCTGACGGCATCTTGGCGATAACCGCATTGGTGACGGCAACGATCGCGGCCGAGCGCGGCAGTCCGTCGATGGCGGCAAGCTCGCCGAAATATTCGCCGGCCTCGATGTCGCGCAGGATCGATTCCTTGCCGGAAATCGCCTGAATCAAGACCCGGACATGGCCTTGCACGACAAAATAGAGGTCGTTGCCGCCGTCCTTGTATTGGAGAATGTAATCGCCGGCGCTGGCGCGGCGCCAGATGCATTGCGTATCGAGCCGGCGGATGGCTTCGCGGCTGAGCGATTTGAACAGCGGAATCTGCGCCAGCGTCTGCGAGCTTGTCTGTGGACTCATGGCTTGGTCCTGCCGGGCATCACGCGGCTTGCCGCCGGAGTTCGTCGCAGCGGTCGATCAGGAAAACCGACATTGTCATATCGTTGCCCCGAATATCGACCTCGGCGCCGCGCCACGGCGGCCGGCTCCAGCCCGCGGCGGTCGCCGTGACCGCCGAGACTATCACGGCGCAACTCTTCTCTTTGGTGAGGCCTTGCAGCCGGGCGGCAATATTTCCGGTTTCGCCGAGAAACTGGAGCGACGGCCGGTCGGGCGGCGCGAGCGAGCCCAGCACGGCGGGGCCGCTATGGATGCCGATGCCGAAACGCAGCGGCCCCTGGATGTCATCGGCGAGTTCTGTGCTGATCTGGTCGATGTTGCGCCAGATGGCCGCCGCCGCCACAAGCGCCTGCCGCGCAGCGGTTGTCGCGTTTGTATGCGCGCCGAACACGCTCATGATGCCGTCGCCGGCGACGCTGATGATGTGGCCGCCATTGGCCAGGATGGCGGAGCTGGTCGCCTGCACATATCGATCAAGGATGAACAGGGCATCGAACGGCAGGCGCCCGGCGGCGAGCCGCACCGAGTCGCGCAGGTCGGTGTGCAACGCCGTGATGGTCCGTTCGCGGGCCTCGGCGATCTCGAGCTGCCATCCGCCGGCCGGCTGCGTCGCGGGCAGGAGCGGCGTGACCGAAACGTCGGATGTCGGCCGCACTTGACACGCCAGCCGGATGCCGTCCGGTGCACCGACCCGCTTGAGTGCCGCAAGCTCGATCGGCGCCGGCGGCGCCAGGTCTTCGAGGCCGCGCCACACGCGGACACGGCACGTGGTGCAGCGCCCGCGGCCGCCGCAGACCGACGCGTGCGGAACGGACGCCCAGCGGCTTGCCTCCAGGATCGAGAAGCCGCGCGGCACCGTGATCCGCCGCACCGCACGATAATCGATCTCGATCCCTTTGATGTGCCGCTCGTGTGCGTTGCGCAGTGAACGGAGCACAAGGACGCCGGCGAGCAGCACCAGATAGATGAGCTGCAGGCGAAATGTCAGCCAGGCAACGTCAGCGCCTTGCGCCGGACTTGGACTGTGAGCCGACGAAAAGCCGGGCTCCACGGCCGAGCGCAACACTGTGTCCCATCCCGCGTTGATAACGCCGAGGATCGCGAGTGCCGGTAGCGCAATCGCCGCGGCCGCGAACCAGCGAACGTGCCGGCCATACCAGGGCCGATAGCGCAGCCACATGTGGATGCCGATGCAACCGTGCGTCCACACCGCGATCAGGAGCGCGAGTTGGCGCGACAGGTTGGTCAGCGGGTCGAGCACCCAGAACACGTAGAGGACGCGGAAATAGGAATCCTCGAGGCCGTAGTACAGCACGCCGAGCCGCGCGTCGGTGACGTGCGGCGCGAGCAACAGCGGAATCGTCAGGCCAAGGCCGAGCTGCCACGCCTCGATAGCCGGCATGCGCAGGTGTCGCCGCCGGTAAAGCGCCCAGAGTCCGAGGCCGAGATGCGTGAGAAACGCCGCCAGCAGGAGCGAAAGACCGAGCGGTGTGCGCCACGGCGCCAGAATAATGTCATGGCCGATGCGTTCGATGGCATTGAGCAGGAACAATCCAGTCGCGTGGCTGATCAGGTGGCAGCTCGCATAGGTGAACATGATCAATCCGGCGGTCAGCCTGATTGATCGTGCGGACGGGAGCTTGATCCGTAACGCTGCCACGCTCCAAACCTCGACGCTTGTGCCCGTTCGGGTCGCCCCCGGCGACGACCGTAACCTGCAGGCAGGATATATCAGAGAACAAGGGATTCGTCGCAAGCAACTGATAGATAACGATTTTCCTGCTCCGCGGCCATCCATTGACGGCAACGACGAGGCTTCCCGCAACCCGCCCGCACCGGCGTGTGAGTTTTCGCACAACGGCCCGCTCCCGTCTCTGCCATCAAACGGGCACGCCAAGTTCGCGATGGCGGGATGAGGAGATGCATCATGAGCGCTTATACGGGACCTTTTCCATTCACCAACGTTGGCACGGTCGGCTCGATCTCCGTGACCAACACGACGTTTTCCGGCGGCATCATCAACGTTGGTGCAATCACTCCCGGCGGCATCACTGTCACCAACAGTACGATCAACGGCTCCATCATCGACACCGGCTCGACGATTGCCGGCGGCATCAGCATCGACGCTCTCAGCACGGTTCAAAGCAGCACCAATGACGCCATTTTGATTGAAGGCAACGTCGCGGGCGGCATCGTCAATAACGGCACGATCATCAGCGCCGGAACGGGCATTCTGATCGAACCTGTGGGCGGTGTCGGCGGCAACGGCGGAGCAGGAGGCCTGGGCGGGGCTGGTGGCGCGGGTGGAATCGGCGGAAATGGCGGACTGGGCGGACTGGGCGGAATTGGCGGTGCGGGCGGTGCGGGTGGGACCGGCGGAGATGGAGGCCTGGGCGGGACTGGCGGTGCGGGCGGCGCGGGCGGGACCGCCGGAAATGGCGGACTGGGCGGAACTGGAGGCTCAGGTGGCGCGGGCGGGATCGGCGGCGCCGGCAGCTTCTTCAACAGCGGCAACAACAATACCGGCGTCGGCAATACCGGCAACAACAACACCGGCAGCACCGGCAATACCGGCAACAACAACAACGCCGGCTTTGGCAACAACGGCAACACGAATGTCGGCTTCGGCAATGGCGGCAATGGCGGCGCTGGCGGCAATGGCGGCGCGGGCGGCACAGGTGGCGTAGGCGGCACCGGCGGCATCAGCGGCGCGGTGACGGAGCTTGCCGGCGGCATTATCAATACGGGATCCATCACCGCTGGCGTCGGAATCGCGGCGACAAACAGCGGCGCGCTCAGCGTGTTTGATTCCGGCACGATTGTCGGAACGAGTGGCACCGCGATCGATCTGTCGCACAATGCGGGCGGCAACACGCTCACGCTCGGAGCGGGCTTCAGCATCAGCGGCAACGTGCTCGGCTCCGGCAGCGATACCTTTCAGCTTGGGGGCGCAGGCAGTGGCAGTTTCGATCTGGGCACTCTTGGCACGCAGTACACCGGCTTCTCGGCATACAACGTGGTGAGCGGCACCTGGACGGTGAGCGGGACCTTTACTCAGTTTGCACCATGGACCGTCGAAGGCGGTACGCTGATCGAGAACGGCACGCTTTCGGACGGCGTTACGGTCGACAATGGCGGCACGCTGGTGCTGTCCCCAGGCAATCCAGTCGGCGGCAGCATCACGCTCAATGCCGGGTCCACGCTGGAGTTTGACACCAACCTTATCTACGCCGGTCCGATCTCGATCGCCGGTGCGGTGGACTTCGCGGTGGCTGCGGCGCAGACGGTGACGCTTCCGTTTCCCATCGTCGACGGAACGCAGACGGGAGAACTGGTCAAGACCGGCGCCGGCACCCTGGTGCTGAACGCCGAATTCGGGGCCGAGGCCTACACGGGCGGCACGGTGATCGACGCCGGTACGCTCGAACTCGCCGGCGGCGAATTCGTGAGCGGCAACGTCACCTTTGCGGGCGCCGGCGCGACGCTGCGGCTCGACAGCGCTAACAACCAGATCGGCGGCAGCATCGCCGGGGTAGTGGCCGGCGATGCTATCGACTTGGCCTTCACGTCATTTGCCACCGGCGACCAAGCCGTGTGGTCGCAGACCAGCGCGAGCGCCGGGGTGCTGTCGCTCGTCGACGGTAATAACGGGGCGACCTTGGCCTCGCTCAATCTCACCGGCAGCTTCGGCCCGCAGCAGTTTATCGCGGTCGGCGACAGCCGCGGCAGCACCCTGATCGAGGTGGTGCCGCAGCCGCCGAACGCGCCGCCGCCGTCCGGTACCAGCGTCGACATGATCATGCGGGACGGCCGCAACGGCGATTTGCAGATCTACGATCTCGGCCGCAACACCATCCTGAGTGCTGGCTATCTCGGCCAGGTCGCCCCGGAATGGCAGGTCGCGGGCCTGGGCGATTTCGGCGGCGATGCCTCCGACATGCTGCTGCGCAACTTAACGACCGGGCAATTCGAGGTCTATGACGTCAACAACAACAATATCACTTCGATCGCGCCGATGGGTCAGGTTGGGCTGGAGTGGCAGGTCGCGGGCTTCGGCGATTTCTCCGGCAATGCCAACGAGACGGACATGCTGATGCGCAACTCCAACACCGGCGCATTCGAGGTCTATGACATCAGCCACAACACCATCACCTCGGCGGCGCCGATGGGGCAGGTGGGGCTCGAATGGCAGGTGGCAGGCTTTGGCGACTTCTCCGGCAATGCCAACGAGACCGACATGCTGATGCGCAACTCCAACACCGGCGCGTTCGAGGTCTATGACGTCAGCCACAACAGCATCACCTCGGCGGGGCCGATGGGGCAGGTCGGGCTCGAATGGCAGGTGGCAGGCTTTGGCGATTTCTCCGGCAATGCCAATGAGACCGACATGCTGATGCGCAACTCAAACACCGGCGCGTTCGAGGTCTATGACATCAGCCACAACACCATCACCTCGGCGGCGCCGATGGGGCAGGTCGGGCTCGAATGGCAGGTCGCAGGCTTCGGCGATTTCTCCGGCAATGCCAACGAGACCGACATGCTGATGCGCAATACCAATACCGGCGCGTTCGAGGTCTATGACATCAGCCACAATACCATCACCTCGGCCGCGCCGATGGGGCAGGTTGGGCTGGAGTGGCAGACGGCTGGCATCGCGCCCGCCTCGTTGAGCCAGCTGACGCAAGCGATGGCTGCGTTTGCGCCGGCCAACGGAGCGCTCGACACCACGTCGCCACTCAACCAGGCGATAGCCCAGTCGGGGACGCCGGCGATGTTCACGGCGAATACGACGAGCCACCCGGCCTGAAGGCCGGGCGGCGCTCAAGCCATGAGATAAGCGGCGAGCACGACGAAACCGCCGATGGCGAGCGTGGCATGCACTCCGATCAGTGTCCCGGCGCTTTGTCCCTTGCCGCGCCGCATCAGCAGAGTGCCGAGCCCGGCAAGCGCCGCGAACGCCAGAAGCGCGGCCGCGATGATGCCGAACGAAGCGGTCCCCTGCTCGAGGCCGCGCGGCGGCCCGCGCAGCGCAAGGACCAGACAGCACAGCCCGCCAATGCCGATAAGCCCGTGCAGGGCGGCGAATGGCCAAGGCACCGAATGAGACGCTCCGCCGCGCAGATACTGTAGGGCAATCGCGGCGCCCAACAGCACCGCCACAGTAAGAATGGCGAATGCCGTGTTCAACACGATGCCGCCGAGCGCCGCGCCGGGAAATAGCGGTCAAACCAGGTCCGTAGCGTTATCGCCACGCGCGGATCGGCGTTGACGAACATGAAATGATCGGTCCCATCGAGCAGATGCAGCTCGACGGGCGTTTTGGCGTGACGAACCAGGCTGAATGCCTCTTCATATTGGGTCACGCTGTCGCGCGCACTGTGCAGGATGAGCAGCGGCCGAGGTGCAATCGCGGCGGCGAATTCTTCGGGCTGAAACGCAAAGAAACCGAGCGCGGTGTCGGCGGTAAAATGCATCAGCGAGTCGTTCGACCGGAGATTGACCTGAAGCGTCTTCGGCATCTCGAACATGTCGAAACGGTGGATCATTCTCGTGCTTGCGCCGGCAGGCTCCCGCGCGATCTCGTCAAGCAGCGCGCGAAATTTTCGCCACGATTGCTCGGTGTGCATCCCGCGCATCATCCGCTCGCCGTTGGCGACGCCGTTCTCGACGATCACAGCTGCGACACGGGTATCCATTCCCGCCGCCTGTACAGCCACGCCGCCGCCGAGGCTCGAGCCGCACAATGCGATTGCGCCGGGCTCGACGTCCTTGCGCGCCGCCATGTAGCTGACGGAACTGATTGCGTCGGCAACTTCCTCGGATGGAATAACGCGGCCGCGCGGTCCTTCGCTCTCGCCGCAGCCGCGGAAGTCAAAACGCAGCGCCACATAGCCCCACGCGGCGAATTGCCGGCAGACCCATTCCGGCCCGCCATTCATGTTGGCCCCGAAGCCGTGCATCATAACGATGGCGGGGCGACGCTCATCGGGGAGCAGATTTTCGGGAATGTGGACAACACCGGACAGGCGCAGCCCGTCTGACGGAAATGTCACCGACTGAAGCGATGACGGAAGCGATATCTTGGCCATGAGATCCGAACAAATCCACCGATTGCATTCATCAATTGGCAGGAAACTGGTACGCACAATCCCTGATGTCGGGGAAGGGCTAAACGCGCTGGGGGTGCCCCATGCGAGAATGGCTCTTGGTCGTAACGCCGTTGGGTTTTGTCGTCTACTTCCTGGTGTTCCCGGATCAGCTCGGAACCGCCGTGGACTTGGTCAAATCGGCGACCCAGATCGTGCTGGCCACGCTTTAGCGACGCCGACAACGCGTTGCGTCGTCAGCTTTCGAAGACGTCATGGATGGCGACGGCGCCGCGGCGCCAGTAGCCGGCGGCGCGCATCCATTTCGGGTTGGCGCCGTGATCGGCGATCAATTGCTGACGCAGCGCCTTCGCCGTGAGCGACTCGCAGGCGACCCACGCATAGTAGTCGCCCGAAGGGAATTTCAAGGTCGCGAGTTTTTTGGCCAGCACGTCGCTTTCGCCAGCCGCGGCGCCGTTACGGTGCGCCCATACCACGGTCGCATCGGCCTTCGTCGCGAGCGCAACTTGGTCGGCGGGGCCGTCGATCTCGCCGACGACGAGAACGCGTGCATTCGCGGGCAGTTCGGCGAGCCGTCGCGAGATCGCCGGCAAGGCGGTTTCGTCTCCGACCAACAGATGCCAGTCGAAATCCGTTGGAATGATAAAGGAGCCGCGCGGTCCGCCAACGTTGAGCACGTCGCCGGGCTTTGCCTGGGCGGCCCAGCGCGTTGCCGGTCCGGCATCGTGCAGGGCAAAGTCGATCTCAAGAATATTCGCGACGGCGTCGTGGCGGCGTGGCGTGAAATCGCGGCTGAGCGTGTTGGGAGTACCCGCGGCGTCGAGTGTGCCGTCGGGAAAGAACAACTTGATATGATCGTCGAAGCCGAGGCTGCTAAAGCCCTCGAGGTCTCCGGTCAACGTGACGCGGATCATGTGCGCGGCAATCCTGTCGACTTGCTTGATCGTGAGCGTACGGCGGCGCGGCTGATGGCGCACGCGGCGCGGCGCACGCGGATCGGCGGCCGGCGCAGCAGTATCAACCGTCGGGGCGGAGGCGGACATTTTAGAAACGCTCCAAATCTTATTTGCACACTGTCGTTCGGTTCAAGCTGGCGTGATGGCGATCGATTTGCAAGGGCATGCAGGTTTCGGCGCCATGCAGATTCGCCCGGCCAAGAAGGGCCATGTCGGATAGGATTGGCAGGCCCACATGCGACGGTCCGCAACCAGCGTTTAAAACGGCTGGTGCTTTCGCCGGCGTCCCGGCCGCTCTACATTAGCGGCAGCGACTGCCGTCAAAGGATTTCCAAAATGTCTTCGCGACGCCAACTGCATCTCGGCGCATTCATGCGTCCGGCCAGCATTCACACCGGCGCTTGGCGCTATCCGGGCGCCTGGCCGGACATGAATTTCAACTTCGCCCATATCAAGCAATCGATTCAGGCGCTGGAGCGCGCCAAATTCGACGCGTTTTTCATGGCCGACCACATGGCCGTGCTCAATATGCCGATGGACGCGCTCAAGCGCAGCCATACGGCAACATCGTACGAGCCGTTCACGCTGCTTTCGGCACTCTCGCAGGCGACCGACCATATCGGCCTGGTCGCCACCGGCTCGACCACGTTCGACGCGCCATACCACATCGCCCGCCGCTTCGCCTCGCTCGACTGGCTGAGCAACGGCCGCGCCGGCTGGAATATCGTCACCACCTCCAATCCCGATGCCGCGCTCAATTTCGGCCTCGAAGAGCACATGGAACACAGCGAACGCTACCGCCGCGCGCGCGAGTTCTATGACGTCGTCACCGGATTATGGGACAGCTGGGCCGACGATGCGTTCGTGCGCGATGTCGACGACGGCATTTTCTTCGAGCCGTCGAAAATGCACGTGCTCGATCACAAGGGCAAATATCTGTCGGTGCGCGGCCCGCTCAATATCGCCCGCCCAGTGCAGGGCTGGCCGGTCATCGTGCAGGCCGGGGCCTCGGACTCGGGCCGGCAACTCGCCGCCGAAACCGCGGAAGCCGTGTTCACCGCGCAGAGCGATCTTGCCGTCGGTCAGAAATTCTATGCGGACGTGAAAGGACGGATGGAAAAGCTCGGGCGCGACCGCGATCACATGAAAATATTGCCGGCGTGCTTCGTGGTCGTCGGCGACACGGTCGAGGAGGCAAAGGCCAAACGCGCCAGGCTCGACAGTCTGGTCAATTACGCCAACGCCATCGCTTCGCTGTCGATCGCTCTCGGCCACGACGCCGCAAAATTCGATCCGGACAAGCCGCTGCCCGACAACATTCCAGAAAGCAACGCCTCGAAGAGCGGCCGCGAACGTGCCATCAACCTCGGCCGGCGCGAAAATCTGACGGTGCGGCAGTTAGCACAGCGGCTCGGCGGCTATTCGGGCCTCGCCATGCTTGGGACGCCGCAAAGCATCGCCGATGAGATGGAGGAGTGGCTGGAAACCGAGGGTTCGGACGGGTTCACGGTGATGTTCCCGTATTTGCCCGGCGGTTTGGAGGATTTCTGCAATCGCGTCGTGCCCGAATTGCAGCGGCGCGGCCTGTTCCGCACTGAATACGAGGGCGCAACGTTGCGCGAGAATCTCGGTCTGCCGCGGCCGAAAAACCGCTTTTTCCAGAACTGAGAGGCGGACTACGCGGTGTGACCGTCGAACTTGCCGGACCTCGGCGTGTTCTTCTCGTTCTGCGGCGTCATTTTCGCCGTGTCCACGCCGCCCGGCACGCCGCGGGGCCCGAGTTTCTGGCGGGCGATGTCGTCTTCGGTCGGGCGGTCATCTTCATTGGGCGTCTCATGGGCCACGGCATCGCTCCTCAATACGCTTGCGCCAGGTTCATCGCCTCGAGGCGCGTTCGCTGCTGATTGTTGAGTTGGGTCTCGAACTGGTCAAGCGCAACCTGCATGGCCAAGGCCGCGCGCCAGCTGGCGTCGAGACGGGCTTCGAGCGCTTCGAGGCGGGCAAGCGGCGTCGCCGGTATTGGGTCTGGACAATGCGCGTGGAGGTCGCCCGCGATGCTGGCGAAGGTCAGTTTCAGGCCGGCGAGCGCGCTACGCTGCGCGTCATCCGGTTGGACAGAGTGATCGATCTCGTCGACCGCCCATTCGGTTGGGATCGGTGCCGCGCCGCACGCCGGGTTGCTGTCGACGGGTTTGATGGCCGCGAACTGCTTTTTCTGATTGGCGTCGAGCGACTGTTCGAATTGGGCAAGCGGCGGCCGCACGACATCGATCGCCATCGTTAATAACTGGAGCTGCGACTGGATCAATTTGAGGCGGGCGACCGGCTGCGGCGGAAGCGCTTGCGCGCATGCCTTGGCCATATACCCGGATGCCATGCCCAAGGATTGGCCGAGCTTTTGTAAGAGCGGCTGCTGCGCCGCGGTTGGGCGCACCTCGACGCCGATGCGGCCGACGAGTGCTGTCGTGCGATCAGGATGCTGACAGGCCTGACCCGCATTGTCTTGGGCAGTCTTTGCGAAAGCGCTGCGGAACAGCGCATCATAGCTGAACGGCCATTGCGGCGCTTCGGCCGGCCAGAAGATCGCATCGAGCAGTCCCGGAAGTGCCGCGGCGGGATGCAACGCGACCGGCTCGGCACTCGGCGCGGGGACGGCGGCTGGAACGCCCAAATTTGTCCTGGCGTCGATGCCGGCACCCCGACGATGCAGCGCCAGACGATGCCGGGGCGCATGATGACGATGCCGAAAGCCGAAGAAGGGGAGTCCGAGATGGATCGGCCCGAGATTGAGGCCGAACGCCGCGCTGGGCGTTGGCGACAGGGCGGTCGCCGCGAGCGCGGCGACGGCGAGACAAGCGCCGATCTTTCGCATGATCTGGCACTCCAGACGGCAGGCCCGACGATGGGGCGCATGTCAACGCAATGCCGGACCGTCCGGTTCCACGGCGGTGCCGGCCGTCGCCGGCTCGCCCTGCCGCTTGTCGCCGAGCCGCAACAGCGGCACCAGTACGAACGCAAACGCCGTGAAGGCCGCTGAGACGATGACGAGCGGCGTCAGGTTCTTGTTGAAAACATGCGTATAGAGAAACGAGCCGACGTTGTCGGCGCTCGCGGTCGCCAGATTGATGATCGACATCAAGACCGCAAAGGCAAAGCCTTCGGCGCGCGGCGGGCAATAATCGGCCGCCAGCGTCAGAGTCGCCACGGTGGCGAGCATGGCCGCAAAGCCGCTGCAAAAATTCAGGATGGCGGCGGAGGTGGCGCTGCCGAGCAGCAGATAGGCCACAGTCGTCACGGCGCCGAAAGCGATACTGACGTTGAGCAGGCTTTTAAGCGTCAAGCCGCCGAAGAACCGCCGATAGAGCAGGGCGCCGACCACCCAGCCGGCTGAGGCGATCGAGCCCAGAATGCCGATATAGCCTTGCGAGAATTTCAGATTGTCGGTCATGTGAAAGTAGAGCGGCGTGGCAAAGCCCGGGCTGAAATAATAGAGAAAGATGAAGACCGCGATCACCCACAACTCGCGCCGCTTGAATGAGGCTTTAAGTCCGGCAAGCGTGTCCTTCATGCCCTGGATGTTGATCGATGTTTTTCGTTCCGGGATCAGCCACAGCGTGCCGAAAATGACGGCCAGCGGCGCGACGGCGACGATGCCGCCGGCGACGTGCAGGGCGGACGCCGGCGGCAGATACTGCACGAGCGCGCCGCCGGTGATGGCGGCCGCCATGGCGGCGGCGTTGAACCACAGCCATTGCTGATTGACGAAGGTTCCGCTCTCGTGCAGCCGCTGGCCGTTTTCAACAAGCACCGCGCCGCACAGCGTGCTCGAGATCGCCATGGCGTAGGCGGTGAGCATCAGGGCGATCAGGAGCAGGTGCGGCTCGTTGATCTGCGTGACCCAGAAATAGCCGACAATCGCGCCCACGTTGGCGATGAGCAGGTAGCTTTTGCGCCGGTAGCCGAACAGCGGCAGGAAATCGGAAACAAGGCCGTAAACCGGCTTGATCACCCAGGGCAGGCTGAAGACCGTGACGAAGGCGGTGACCTGCAACGGCGTCCAGCCGTGCACTTCTTTCAGATAGTATGCCAGCGGCTGCGAGATCAGGCCGACGACCTGGCCGAGGCCCTCGACCACATAAACGAGACCGAAGAACAGCAGCAGCCGGCTGACCAGTTGTCGATCGTCCTGGTGGCGGGGAGGCTCCGCCGTCCCGCGCGCTGGACGGGCCGTCGCGGCTGACGTTTGCGCTTCCATCGAATTCATCGCGGCTCGCGGCGCAGTTCGGCCGCGATGTTAGCACGCATGGCCACTCGGGCGGTCCAGTTACGGTCGCCGCGAAGGCGAAAGACCGCGTCTACACACTCGGGATCGCCTTGAGGATCGGGAAGAAGGTGCCCAGCAATGTCGGCGGCCAGGGGATTGCCAGCAATTGGTCGAACACGACGTAGATCAGGGCCACGACGCAGGCCGCCATCGGAATGACGATCCGCCATTTCTCGCGCCCTTCGAGCCGCATATAGGAAATAATGAAGATGGGCACCGCCGGAATGAGCCCGATGATCCACATCAACAGCATGACGCCGGCCATCCAGCCAAAGAACTGGAAGCCGCGGCCCAGCACCGTAGCGCCGGGCAGATGCGCGGTCTTCGACGCGATGTCCATGTGAATTCGCTTGGGCGCCGTGCTGTCCGGTTCGGCGCCCGCGGCGCCCGCGGTGGCGGTGCGCTCGTGCACACCGAAGATTTCGTTAACGAGGCTCAGCGAGCAGAACAGGATCGCGCCGATGCCGACGATTGTGGGCACGATACGGGCCGCGAAGGCCCAGTCGAACGACTGCGACAACATCACCACGAACAGGATCAACAGCGCCGCCGGAAACAGATTATCGGTCGCAAACCGTGGCGTGCCAAAATTTGTCACCATGACCTTAAGACCGGACCAGGTCCTTTTCAGGCCAAGCCAGAAGCTGACGAGCCATCCCGTATATGGAACGTGTGTCTCGGCAACGGCCATTTGTGGAGCGCGAGATCGAATATCCTGCAGGAGCGGCCCCAGCAATGAGAGCGCAGCCAGGCTGAACATGATGAGAACGAATGGTTTGACCATCCAGCCGACGCCGTAACGCTCGATCGAGATGAACATGTAGCGCTCGATCGGCTCGCCGAGAATGAAGCCGAGCACGAACGGCGGCCGCGGCCAGCGGAAATGCTTCATCGCCCAGCCGAGCATGCCGAAGAACAACAGCGAGAACAGATCGCCCCAGTTCCGCGTCGCCTCGAACGCCCCGATATAGACCAAGCTGAGCACGCCCGGCATGAACAGCGTGTAACGGAGCGTCGCGATTTTTGCGAGCTGTCCGCTGAAGGCGAAGCACAGGCCGGAGCCCAGGATGTTGGCGATGGCGATGCTCCACACCATCGAATAGGTCAGGTCGAGATGCTTGGTCAGCATGTCTGGCCCGGGCACCAGGCCGTGGATGAGAAACGCGCCAAGCAGGATCGCCATGCCGGCGCTGGCCGGCACTCCGAAAGCGACGGTGGGGACAAGCGCCCCGCCTTCGCGCGCGTTGGTGGCGCTCTCGGCGGCGATCACGCCGCGCACGTCGCCGGTGCCGAACGTCTTTGCCGCGTCCTTTTCCGTCTTCAGCGCGTGGCCGTAGGAGATCCAGTCGATCACAGAGGCGCCGATACCGGGAATGGCGCCCATCGCCGAGCCGATCCAGGAGCAGCGCAGAATCAAGAACCAGTTGTCGATGCAGTCCTTGATGCCGAGCAGCATGCCGGTCTTGGTGTCGAGCGTCTGCCCCGCCTGCACCACCGCCATGCGGCCGATCGCGAGATCGCACAGTTCCGGCAGCGCGAAGATACCGAGCGTCAGCGGCACCAGCGGCAGTCCGTCCCACAGATATAATGTGCCCATGGTCCAGCGCAGCGTGCCCGACTGCGGGTCGGTGCCGATCATGCGCAGCATCATGCCGAAGCACGCGAAGGTCAGCCCACGCAGCGGCGCATTGCCCGACAAGACTGCGACCATCGAAATGCCGAACACCGCGATCGCAAGCAATTCGGGCGAACCGATATAGAGAATGATCGGCCGCATGATTGGCAACGCGATGCCCATCAGCAATGCGCCGAACAGGCCGCCGATCAGGGCTGCCATGTAAGAGGCCCCGAGCGCGCGCCCGGCTTCGCCGCGCCGCGTCATCGGATAGCCGTCGAGCGTCGTTGCCGCCGATGCGGCGTGTCCCGGAGCGCCGAACAGAATCGCCGCTATCGGATCGGCGGTCGTGGTCGTCGCGCCCAGTCCAAGGAGCAGCGCAAACGCGGTCGGCGGATCGAGGTCATAGGTGAAGGGCAGCAGCAGTGCCGTACCGGCGATGCCGCCGATGCCCGGCAGGATGCCAAGCGCGAGACCCATGCACACGCCCGCGAACAGATAGAGCAGGCGGGTCGGGTTGAGGATGATGAACAGCGCTGTGTGCGCCGAATGCAGCGCCAGCCCCGCGCCGTCGGAGAAATCGTGCACGTACGTGTGGAACGCGCCACCGACGGAATGCAGTACGCTCGGATCCATTGATTATGCTCATTCGCGCAAGCCTACCCACGACGCCGGTCTCGCTGCGCGATCCCGTGCGCCGGGGGTCAGCTTGCAGAATTCATGATCTCCCACACGACCTGGACTGATGTTAGAGGACAATGTGCCCGCCTGCCAGCGCGGCGCCCGATTGTAAAACTCGATCAAGACGAACCCTATTGAGCAGGGGCGAAACGCCGGCCGCCGAATGCAGGATATATCGGCACTTAGAAGTGTGTTGCGACATATCGCCGTGCCCGCGCTGAGGTTGCGTCCGGGCGGGGCAACCTGCGCTGTCCCCAGCGGGTATTGAGTTCGGGCTGACATTGGCGGCAAGACGCACTAAAATCGTTGCGTTGGGCCCATTTCCGCGGGCAAGAAGCTCAATTCAGGGGACAGCGCCATGAAGATTGTTCATGCCGATACAGTGGAATGGAAGCGCGGCCTGCAGCATCGCGGCGGAACGTTCCATTACAGGCACCTGCTGAACGGCGCGCCCGGCACGCCAGGGAATTTCCAGTTCAACATAGGACAACTTGAAGGCGATTTCTCCTCGCCGCGCCACCGGCACAATTTCGATCAGTTCCGCTTTCAGATCGAAGGCACGATGAATTTCGATCGCAACGGCAAGATGGCGGCCGGCAGCTTCGGTTACTTTCCCGAAGGCGCGGCCTACGGTCCGCAAAGCTCGGAGGGTCGCTCGGTCACCGCGGTGCTGCAATTCGGCGGCGCCAGCGGCAGCGGATATCTGTCGCGTGAGGAAGTCTATGCCGGCACCGAAGAGCTGAAGAAATACGGCACATTCGAGGGCGGCATTTTCCGCCGCAACGATGATGTCGAAGGCCGCCGCAACACTGACGGCTACCAGGCGATCTGGGAGCACGCGCACGGCGAACGCATGGAATATCCGAAGCCGCGCTATCGCGATCCGATCATGGTCGATCCGTCGCATTATGAATGGTTGCCGGTTGCCGGCATGCCGGGCGTGATGCACAGGCCGCTCGGTACCTTCACCGAGCGTCAGTGCGGAGCCGAGATCGTCAGCTTCGAACGTGGTACGATTTATCGCGCCGAGGGCGCCAGCGTTTATCTGGTGCTGTCGGGCTCGGGAATAGCGCAGCACGAAGGTTATCGGCCGCTGACGGCACTGCACGTCGAAGACGGCGAGCACGTCGACATCGTGGCGCGCGACGATACCGAATTGCTCCGTTTGGTTTTGCCGGATCTGACCGGTATCAAGGAGCGGCGCGCGGCGCACGCCGTGGCCGCCGAATAGCGCCGCGTCCGCCGCGGCGGGTCCGCGCAGTCGGCGGTTCGTAGCCATGCCGCTGCCATCGCTCTTTCGGTTTCGGGATTCGGCGCGCCCATGGAATATCGCCTACGCCGCCCTTTGCGGAGGCGGCATCGGGGCGCTCGCCGGTCTGTTGAAGACCTTAAATCCGTTTCGCCCGGCGCCGGCCGAAAACTTAACAAATCATCTCACCGATGTCGCTGTGGCGGCGCTCGGCTTTGCGTTGTTGTGCGCTGCGGCCGCCGCGCTGCGCAACGTTATTGCCCGGCATCTTATCTGGCACGACGATCGGTAGCCTGCTCGCGCCGAACGAGTAGGGCGCAGTTAATGTTACCAAATAATTCCTCGCCCCAATGACGCTGCTATAAACGAATTCGGCCGGCGACTTCCCTACAATGCGCCCGAACGGCTGTTGTTTGTACGGGTTGCGTATGCGTTTGCCCCTTGCGGCCTTGTTGTTGGTCGTATCCGCTACTGCCGCGTTTGCTCAGCGCGAGCCGCAAATCATCGTGCCCGGGAAGCCGGGCGTGCCCGTTTACATCAACGGCATCGAATCTTCTTGGGGCATCGTCGAGGGCGAATTCGGGCTCGACCGGCCCAATCAGGTCGCGCCCACCGTGATCTGGCGGCCTTATTTGAATCCCGTGCCTAATGGCGTGCCTGGCTATTACCCGGCGGACGGACGCCGTCCCGGCTACGGCCGCCTCGAAATCACGCCGCCGGCCAATCGCCGGCTGCCGCCGCCGGCACCCACTTTCTATCGCTACTGGTCGAGTGAATCGGCGCCGACGCCGGCGACCGATCCTCAGTCCATCCAGCAGACGCCGATGATTGTCGAGCCGAACGTGAATTTCGGTCCGCAGCGCGGCGGTCGCAACCGTTGAGGTGACGATCGAAAACGTCGTCAGCTTTTGTCCGGCGGTCCGCTGCGGCGGTCTGTCTTCATCCGCCTCCCTCACGGAGGCTGCGTCGTAAGGAGTATCAATGTCTCATCACCGCGTCGTACTTGCCGTTCTTGCTACGCTCTTCACCGCCGGGATCAGCTCGGCGGCATCCGCGGGTTGCTGCGGCTGGGGAGTCGCTGAAGCCCCGATCGTCTATGCGCCCGTCACCTACGCATCCGGCTGCGGCCACTGCGGCACACCCACAGCGGCTGTGGTTTATGCGCAGCCGGTTGCGCCGGCGCCCGCACCTGTCGTGTACGGCGCATGGGGTGCCTGCGGCCATTGCGGCGGCGGCTTTGTCAACTACGCACCGGCAGTCGAGGCGATCGCCATCGCGCCGGCTCCGATCTACGTAGTCAACCAGGGTCCGGATTACACTGGTCCCGGCATCATGACGCCGTACCACACCTGGATGCCGTCGGCCTCCTACGTCGTGCCGGGGTCGTACCCTTACCGTTCGGGATACGGCTATGGCTATCACCGCTACGGCTACGCCCATCGTCGCGTGTTCTGGCGCGGCTATGGCGTCCGCTACGGCTACGGCATGCGCCGGGGTTACATCGGACCGCGCCACGTCGTCTATCGCGGCGGTGTCTATGGCCGGCCGATGATGCATCGCGTCTATCGCTAAGCCGACGCGCGCTGCACAGCAAAAATGCGAAGGCCCGCCATTGCGCGGGCCTTTTTTTATCTGGTGGCGCGGCTTGCGATGTAGAGCGCCAACGCGGCGGCATTCGAGACATTGAGACTCTTGATGGCGCCGGGCAGATCGAGCCGCGCCAGCCGGTCGCACACCGCGCGCGTGCCCTGGCGCAGTCCCTTGCCCTCCGCGCCAAGCACCAATGCGAGCGGCGCTTCGAGCGGCAACGCAGCAAGTTCGTCGGCGGCCTCGCTATCGAGGCCAACCACCGTGAAGCCGCGCTCCTTCAGCGCCTCTATGCCGCGCGCCAGATTCTGCACCGTGACGATCGGCACCAGTTCGAGCGCGCCCGACGCCGATTTGGCGAGCACGCCGGTCGCTTCCGGGCTGTGCCGCGCCGTGGTGACGATGGCGGCAACCGCGAAGGCCGCCGCAGTACGCAGAATGGCGCCGACATTGTGCGGGTCCGTGATCTGGTCGAGCACCAGAACAAGTCCCGCGGCAGGCAGTGTTTCGATATCGGGCGAGGGCAGGGGATCGGTTTCGGCGTAGAGGCCCTGATGGACGGCGTCAGGCGTGAGCCGTGCCGCGATAGCGCCCGGCCGCACGATTTCGAGCGCCTTCGGCAGCGCAATGCCCTCGTCGTTCAGACGCCTTAGCGCATTTTCCGTCGCCAGCAGACGTCGAATGTGGCGCGCCGGATTGGCGAGCGCCGCCGTAACGCTGTGCCAGCCGTACAGCACCACATCTGTCTGCCGCTCGCGCGGCGCACCGTGCCGGGAGCCGCCAGCGCCGCGGGAGCGCAGTTTCGTTCGCCAATCGCGTTCGCGCATGGCGCTTCTCTGTCACGCGCGCGCTATCAAGGCAATTCGTCAACCTGGCCGATCGTTGAAATGGCCGGCGTGGCCCAATAAGAAGTCGCAGCTTGGCCTAGCGGAAGAGCACAACGCTTGCCAGCGAGAGCACCGAAAACCCGGCGACAATGAGTGTCCAGACCAACAGGGCACGCCAATCGAGCCCGTAGTTGAGCAACCTTTGTGCCTGGTAATCCTGCATATGCGGCTCCTCCCGCTGCGGCGATTCGAGACGAAACGCAATGACGGCCGATTGGTTCCAGGCTTTATGCGCTTTTTTCCGCTCGCCCTCGGCTCCGAGCGTGGCCGCGCGAGGGGTTAGCCTGTCAGGGCGAAGCGTGGTGGGGGAGGTAGGACTCGAACCTACGAAGGCGTAAGCCAGCGGATTTACAGTCCGCCCCCTTTGCCACTCGGGACACTCCCCCGCACCAATTGCGGGCGCTGGAACCGGAGCCCCGGCCCGAGCGGGCTATATGGTTGGGTCATAAAGACTAGTCAATCGAAAACCGGCCAAAAACGGCCCGAATTGCTGGGCCGCGGCGCAAGGCCGCCATTTCCGGCCTTTGCGGTTAGGTGTATGCTTGCGTTCGCGAGAACATCTGCATCGGCGCTTTGGGGAGCAACCGCATGCAATGGCATACGCGAATTCACGTCGTCGTCGTTCTATCCGTCGTGTTCGTTGTCGGAGCGGCCGCCTTCTGCGCACAGGCGCAGGACAACAGGCCGATCCGGCTGATCCTGCCGTTTCCGCCGGGCGGTCCTGCCGATGCGATGGCGCGCATCGTGGCGCAGCACGTCAGTGAAGGCGGCGGCCCGTCGATGGTGGTGGAGAGCCATCCGGGAGCGGCGACCGAAATCGGCACCGAATACGTGGCGCACGCGCCGCCCGACGGCTACACGCTCGGCATCATTTCCAATTCGTTCGTCGTGCTGCCGAACGTGCGCACGCTCAAATACGATCCGCTGACGGATTTGGTGCCGATCTGCGAGCTGGCAAGTTTCCCGCCGCTGATCGCCGTCAACAGCGGCTCGCCATATCGCACGCTCGCCGATTTCATCGCGGCGGCGCACGCCAAGCCTGGAGCGCTGACGCTCGCCACCATCGGCCCGGCGACATCGTCTCAGTTGGCGTTCGAAATGCTCAAGCGCAGTGCCAAGGCTGACATTACTTTCGTGCCGTTTCCGGGCTACACGCCGGCCATTCAAGCGCTGTTAAGCAATACGGTCACCGCGGCGCTCGCCGAGCTGTCGACCTTGCAGGGGCAATTGCAGACCGGCAAGCTCCGTGCCCTTGTCACCACATCGCCCGAGCGGATTTCGTTGTTGCCGAACGTGCCGACCGCGATCGAGTCTGGTTATAAGGATGTGTCAGCCGACTTTTTCGGCGGCGTCATCGCTCCGGCAAAGACGCCGAAGGCGATGATCAACAAGCTTACCGGCTGGTTTAGCGCCGCCATCAAGGACCCCAAGGTGGAGGCGAAATTCAAGGCGCTGGGTTTCTTCCCCGGCGGCGCCTGCGGGGGCGCGTTCGACGCCATACTGCGTAAGGATTATGACGATTACCGCCGCATCATCGCCGAGGCGCATCTGAAGATGCAGTAAGCGCTGCGTCGATCGTCCATGCAGTGAATAAAGCGTCAAGGTTTCGGCCGCAAATTGCGGCGTATTCGCGTCGCCAGCGTGGCGAATAAACCCTATTTTTAGCGTGTTATTTAAACTGATCTTAGAGCGATCGGACTATGGTTGCGAGATACGGCGGGAAACAGGGCCCGTCGGCGACAACAAATTTGACTAAGAGGGCGTCTACTCATGAAAGCCGTCGTCAAGACGGTCGAGCCCGCCGAGCGTGAGGCGCGTTTCGACCACATCCGGCCGCATTATCTGGAGGCGCTGACCTTGGTCGAGCGGCTCCACCGTCGTCTCCTTGATGTCATCAAGGATGAATTCGACCGCCGCGGCCGCGCCGACATCAATTCGGTGCAGGCGCTGCTGCTCTACAATATCGGCGACAAGGAGTTGACCGCGGGTGAGCTGCGCACGCGCGGCTATTACCTCGGCTCCAACGTCTCCTACAACCTCAAGAAGCTCGTCGAGATGGGCTTTCTGGATCACCAGCGCTCGCGCGTCGATCGCCGGTCGGTCCGTATCAAGCTCACCGATCGCGGGCGCGAGGTGCGCGACATCGTCGACACGCTGTATCATAAGCACGTCCGTACGGTGGAGCAGGTCGGCGGCATCAATGCCGACGAGTTCGGCGTCCTCAACAAGGCGCTGCACCGGCTCGAGCGGTTCTGGACCGATCAGATCCTCTACCGGCTCTAAGACGGCATACAAGTTTTTCGAGACCCGGTCCGCACTCGGGATCACGTGTTGAAGAGCGGCATCTCTTCGCCAGGAATCTTCGTCGTACTGGCGTGCCTTGACCCCGGCAGCAATGCCGGGGTCTTTTTGCGTTGCGCGTGGACGATCAAACAAGATCGCGCAGCCAGCTCAGTACCGGGAACGGCGTGAACAGCTGCAGCACGATGGCGGCCGCGGCAAGGATGACGACGGCGCTGATGGTCTCGCGCAGGATGCGCTGACCTAGCGGCGGATAGGGTGCCTTGTTGTCCGCCGGCCAGGCATAGTCCTGCTCCCATTTGTCCTGCGGATAGTCTGGCGGCCTGATGGTCTCGAGCGGCACCCAGGCCTCGTACGCCGCAATGCCGCGCTCGCGCGCGATTGAGTTGCGCAGCCAGAGAAAATTATGCCGCCCGACCACGTCGATGGTCTTTCGCGTGGCATGACGCAGCAGAAAGAAAACCAAAAGGCAGACCACGTACACATACACGATCATCAGCCCGACCTGCAGCACAGGATCGGTCAGGATGCCGACGCGGAAGAGTTCCGAACACAGCTGCACGGACGCGGTGACCAGATTTTTCAGCCCATCCGCAATGGGGCGCAACACGGCGTAGTCGTACGCGTAGTGATCGAGCAGGAGAATGATCGCGACCACGACGGCAAGCTGAACGAGCCGCGAATTCGCGAGGCGGCGGATCGGCGCCGCCAACAGCCTGATCGCACCCATGACGGCTCCCGCAAACGGTCCCAGTACGGCAAGCTGCCTCCCATGGGCGCCGTGCCGGGGGCCTCTATGGCCCGCTTCCAAAGGTCATAAAACCGCCCAGGGTTCCACCCATAATGAAATATGTGCGGCTGGGTGGGGGACCTTGCACCTTTGGTTCCACCGCGCGGCCGTGATAGTTTTTGGAGCTTGGGGGCGGCAAAGCGTGCCCGCCGGTTTTGGCGGCCCAGTGCTGCGGATGACATTTCCATGAATGATGCGAACGAGCGGTTCGGGCGAAATCCGGATCGGCGCCGGTTCCTGCGCCGCGCGGCCGGGGTGGCGGCTCTCGCGGCCGTCGGCGCAACGGCGCGGCGAGCGGCCGCCGACCCGGCGCTCGATGCGCTGATGGGCGATGGTCAGCACGGCGAGTTCGGTCAGAGCTTCGACCAGTCCTCGCGCACCATCCGCATGCCCAAGGCCACCGCGCCGACGCTGTCGCCGCAGACCGCCGACTTCACCGAACAGGCCGTGAAGACCTATGACGGCATCGTCGCGCGCGGCGGCTGGCCGCAAGTGCCCAAGATCGACGAACTGCACCTTGGCATGCGGCATCCGAGCGTCGTCGATCTGCGCCACCGTCTTGCCGTCTCGGGCGATCTCGACCCCAACACGGTCGGCAACGACATCTACGATTCCTATGTCGAGGCTGCGGTGCGGCGGTTCCAGGCCCGCCATGGCCTGACGACCGACGGCGTGGTGCGTGAACTGACGCTGATGGCGATGAACATACCGGCCGAGATGCGGCGCGATCAGCTCAAAGTCAACATTGCGCGGCTCAAGACGCTCACCACCAACCTCGGGCCGCGCTACGTGGTGGTCAATCTGCCGGCGGCGCGCGTCGAAGCGATCGAGCATGATGTCGCGGTGGCGCGCTACACGGCGGTCGTGGGCAGGCCGTCGCGCCCTTCGCCCGAGATCAACAGCAAGATCATCGCCGTCAATTTCAATCCGTTCTGGACCGTGCCGGTTTCGATCGTCCGCAAGGACCTGATCCCGCTGATGGAGAAGGAGCCGGATTACCTGACCAGAAATCACATCCGCATCTACGATGTGCATCACAACGAGCTACAGCCCTCGCAGATCGACTGGTATTCGGAAGACGCCGTGCATTACACGTTTCGTCAGGATCCCGGCGACTTCAATTCGCTCGGGCACTTGCGCATCGATTTTCCGAGCGCCTACGGCGTGTACATGCACGATACGCCGGAGAAGGATCTGTTCGGCGAAGACATGCGCTACGATTCGTCGGGTTGCTGCCGGGTGCAGAACGTGCGCGAACTGGTCTATTGGCTGCTCGACGAGACCAAGGGCTGGCAGCCGGAGGCGATCGATCAGGCGGTTCAATCCGGCAGTCAGGTCAATGCGCGGCTCGTGAAGCCGGTGCCGCTTCACTGGGTCTACGTCACGGCGTGGTCGGCTTCCGACGGCATCGTGCAATTCCGCGAAGACATTTATGGCCGCGACGGTCTCGGCGAGCAGGTGCCGCCGCAGACGACCAGGCTTTAGCAGGAAGTACCTACGTCATCGGCCGCATTTGGCCCAAGCGGTTGCGAGCTACCTGACCGAAACTTCGCAGTTGTCAGCACAAGTCTAAAGGCGCACGATTTCTCTACGAGTCGGTAGGCGTCGGCGCCTGACTGATCTGATGCCGGAGGAGCAGTTGCGCGCAATTCTCTCCTCGATGGGCGCGTTTCTCGCCGCAGGGCTGTGGCCGCGAACGCCGCTGGCCAAGGCGATTGTGTTTGTTCTCGTCATCAAGTTGATCGGCATCGCAGGCATAAAGGAGTTTGGCTTTCCGGACAGCGCGCAGCCGCGGGTCGATGCGGCCGCGATGGCGCGCGTGCTCGGCGCAAAACCTTAGACGCAAAACAGCAAAGTACGGACGCGGCTCATGTCTCATCTCGATCCGGTCATCCTGTCGCGGCTGCAATTCGCGGTCACCGCGCTCTATCACTTTCTCTTTGTGCCGCTCACGCTCGGCCTGTCGTTTCTGATCGCCATCATGGAGAGCGCCTATGTGATGACCGGCCGTCAGATCTGGCGCGACACGGCGCGGTTCTGGGGCAAGCTGTTCGGCATCAATTTCGCCATGGGGGTCGCCACCGGCATCACCATGGAATTCCAGTTCGGCACCAACTGGGCCTACTACTCGCACTATGTGGGCGATATTTTCGGCGCGCCGCTCGCCATCGAAGGCCTGATGGCGTTCTTTCTGGAATCGACCTTCGTCGGCCTGTTCTTCTTCGGCTGGGACCGCCTGCCCAAGCTCGGCCATCTCACCGTGACCTGGCTGGTCGCCTTCGGCTCGAATTTTTCCGCGCTGTGGATCCTGATCGCCAACGGCTGGATGCAGCACCCGGTCGGCGCCGTGTTCAATCCCGACACCATGCGCATGGAGCTGACATCGTTCTGGGATCTGATCTTCAATCCGGTGGCGCAGGCGAAATTCGTCCACACGGTCGGCGCCGGGTATGTCGTCGGCTCGATGTTCGTCGTGGCGATCTCGTCCTATTACCTGCTCGCCGGCCGTTTCCAGCCGTTTGCCAAGCGCTCGATCATCGTCGCCTCGGCCTTCGGGCTCGCGGCCGCGCTGTGCGTGGTCATTCTCGGCGACGAAAGCGGCTACATGGATTCCGAAAACCAGAAGATGAAGCTCGCCGCCATCGAAGGCATGTGGCAGACCGAACCTGCGCCGGCGAGCTTCAATCTCGTTGGAATACCCGATCCCGCGAGGCGCCGGGTTGACTACAGCATCCGCATTCCCTGGGTGCTCGGCATCATCGCCACGCGATCCTTCACCGAGCCGGTTCCAGGAATTGACGAACTCGTGGCGAACAACGCCGCGCGGATTCGCACCGGTCTTGTCGCCTACAACGCGCTCGAAGCATTGCAGAAAAACCGGAGTGACGCCAACGCGCGGGCACAGTTGCGCGATCACGCCGCCGATCTCGGCTATGCGCTCCTGCTCAAGCGTTATATCGACGACCCGCGCAAGGCCGACGACGCGACCATCGCCAAGGCCGCCGCCAGTACGGTTCCAGACATTTTCACGCTGTTCTGGAGCTTCCGCATCATGGTGGGGCTCGGCTTCTACTTCATCGCATTCTTTGCACTGTTGTTCTGGGACGCCACGCATCGCAATTTTTCGCGCCGATGGCTGCTGCGGTTGGCGATCTGGTCGCTGCCGCTGCCGTGGGTCTCCACCGAACTGGGCTGGGTGGTCGCCGAGTATGGCCGTCAGCCGTGGGCGATCGACGGCGTGCTGCCGACGTTTCTGGCGGCGTCGTCGGTGTCGGGCGCGCAAGTGATTTTCACCTTGTGCGGCTTTGTTCTGCTTTATTCGGCGCTGCTCGTCGTCGACGTCATGCTGATGCGCAAATACATCGTCATGGGACCCGTCAAAGCCTTGGGCCTCGACGGCGCGCCGCGGCTTTCAGCGGTGCCGGCGGAGTAGGGGGCAACAATGTCGATCCCGCTCGATTACGAAACTCTGCGGATCATCTGGTGGCTCCTGCTCGGCGTGCTGCTGATCGGCTTTGCCATCATGGACGGCTTCGATCTCGGCACCGCAATGCTGCTGCCGTTCATGGCGCGCACGGATACGGAGCGGCGCGTCACCATCAACGCCATCGGACCGTTCTGGGAAGGCAATCAGGTGTGGCTCATTCTCGGCGGCGGCGCGATATTCGCGGCGTGGCCTCCGGTCTATGCGACGTCGTTCTCCGGTTTTTATATCGCCATGTTCCTGGTGCTGGCGACGCTGATCCTGCGGCCGGTCGGCTTCGACTTCCGCAACAAGATTGCCGATCGGCGCTGGCGCGCATTCTGGGATTATGCGCTGTTTGTCGGCGGCCTGGTGCCCAGCGTCGTGTTCGGCGTGGCATTCGGCAATCTGCTGCAAGGCGTCCCATTCCGCATCGACAACGATTTGCGCATTTTTTACGAAGGCAGCGGGCTGTTCGAGCTGCTCAATCCGTTTGGCTTGTTGTGCGGCCTGGTATCGGTGGCGATGTTGGCGACGCATGGGGCGGCCTATCTCGCACTGAAAACCGACGGCGCGGTGCAGGGCCGCGCCCATGGCTTTATCGCGATTGGTGCGGCCGCGACGATCGTGTTGTTCGCGATCGGCGGCTTGTGGGTGTGGCTCGGCATCGACGGCTATGCCATCACCAGCGCGGTCGCGCCCGACGGCCCCTCCAATCCGCTCTTGAAAACCGTCGCACGCGTGCCCGGCCGGTGGTTCGCCAACTATGCGGCGCATTCCTGGATGATCGCGGCGCCGGTGCTTGGCTTGCTCGGCCCGCTGCTGGCGCTGATGTTCACGCGAGGGCGGCGTCGCGGCCTTGCGTTCGTCTCCAGCGCGATCGGCATTTTCGGCATCATCGCTACCGCCGGCGTCAGTATGTTTCCATTCCTGATGCCGTCGGATATCGCGCCGGCCGCAAGTTTGACCGTGTGGGACGCTTCATCAAGCCGGCTGACGCTGTTCGTCATGCTGGTGGCGACGCTGATCTTTCTGCCGGTCGTGATGATCTACACCGCTATCGCCTTCCGCGCCTTGCGGGGTGTGGTGACCGAGAGCCTGGTCGACAAGAATTCCGCGAGTCTCTACTGAGCAAATCTCCATCGAGGATACACCATGTGGTATTTCACCTGGATACTCGGCATCGGTTTCGCGGCCGGCTTCGGCATCCTCAACGCGCTGTGGCACGAGCATTATCTGCCGGACGACAGGATCGACGGCGCATGATGCTGACGGATGCAATTTGAGGACGGCCGCGTTACAATGGCCGAATGCCCTTCGCTCTGAATTTCTATCACGACCAGATCGCCGTCGACGGCGCCACCGCGCCGCCGCTGCCACCCGCGCGCCGCCTGCTCTACGTGCGCCACGGCAGCGCCGTCATCAATGGCAAGACCGTCAGTGCCGACGAGGCGCTCTATTGCGACGAGCCGCTCGCGCTCAAATCGGCAGGCGCGTGGAGCGAGGTCTGGCGCTGGGAGCTGGCGCTGCCTAACGCGGCGCCGCTGCTGCAACAGGGCAGCGGCGTGCTGTCGCAGCTTCGCATGGCGCGCGTCATCACCAGCCTCGCCATAGGGGAGGGCACGCGCTGGCTGTTTCGGCTCGATCGCATCTTCACCCCCGCAGGCCGCATCGCCGATCGTCACCAGCATCCGGGACCCGGAATACGTTGTCTGCTCGAAGGCACCTTCAACGTGCAGCAGGACGCAGAGTCGGCGCGCGATCTTGGTCCGGGCGATGCCTGGTGGGAGACCGGATCGGATACGGTGATCGCGTGGAGTTCGCCGCAGATGGGTGCAAAATTCCTGCGCGGCATGGTGCTGCCGGTCGAGTGGGAGGGCAAAGTCACGGGCGCGTGGCTTTCGGGCCGCCAGCCGCCGCCGGGCAATTGGAAGCTCTATCTCGATCGCGTGATCGCGCTCTGAAAATCGTCCGCCGCAATTAACCTTGATGGCGGAGATTGCCCAGTTTTGGCCGCGTTCCCCCGCTTCACCCGCTAGTGTATGGTACCGCAAGGACCATCAGTTGCGGGGAGAATGGCGTGAGCGATCAGATCAAGTTCGTCCTCGACGAAACGCAGATTCCGAAATCCTGGTACAACCTCGCGGCCGATCTGCCGCAGCCGCTGCCGCCGGTTTTGCACCCCGGCACCAAACAGCCGATCGGTCCTGCCGACCTCGAGCCGCTGTTTCCGATGGCGCTGATCCTGCAGGAAGTATCGCAAGAACGCTATATCGATATTCCGGAGCCGATCCGCGACGTGTATCGCATGTGGCGGCCGTCGCCGCTCTATCGCGCGCGGCGGCTGGAGCAGGCGCTCGGCACGCCGGCCAAGATTTATTACAAGAACGAAGGTGTTTCGCCGGCCGGTTCGCACAAGCCCAACACAGCCGTGCCGCAGGCCTGGTACAACAAAGAGCAGGGCATCAAGAAGCTTTCGACCGAGACCGGTGCCGGCCAGTGGGGTTCCTCGCTCGCTTTCGCCGGTGCGCTGTTCGGCATCGATGTCACCGTGTTTCAGGTCCGCGTCTCCTACGACCAGAAGCCCTATCGCCGTGCGCTGATGGAAACCTACGGCGCGCGCTGTATTCCTTCGCCGTCGAACGAGACCGATTCCGGCCGCGCGATTTTGGCGAAAGACCCGAAGAGTCCGGGCTCGTTAGGCATTGCCATTTCCGAGGCGGTAGAGATCGCGGCCAAAAATCCCGACGTGAAATATTCGCTCGGCTCGGTGCTCAACCACGTGCTGCTGCACCAGACCGTCAACGGCCAGGAAGCCATCAAGCAGATGGAAATGGCCGGCGACGACCCCGATGTGATCATCGGCTGCACGGGCGGCGGCTCGAACTTCGCCGGCCTGGTGTTTCCGTTCCTCGGCTTGCAGCTGCGCGGTGGCCGTCGCCGCCGTATCGTTGCGGTCGAGCCTGCTGCGTGTCCGACATTGACCCGCGGCAAGTACGCTTACGACTTCGGCGACACCGCGCATCTTACCCCGCTCGTGAAAATGCACACGCTCGGCTCGACGTTCATTCCGCCGGGCTTCCATGCCGGCGGTTTGCGCTATCACGGCATGGCGCCGATTATCTCGCATATCTACGAACTCGGCTTGATCGAGGCCGTCGCCTATCACCAGAAGGCGTGCTTCGACGCCGGCGTGCAGTTCGCGCGTTGCGAGGGCATCGTGCCAGCGCCGGAAGCAACCCACGCGGTGCGCTGCGCCATCGACGAGGCGTTGCGCTGCAAGCAGATGGGCAAGTCGGAGACGATCCTGTTCAACCTTTCAGGCCACGGCCATTTCGATATGGGCGCCTATATCAGCTATTTCGAGGGAAAACTGGTCGACCAGAAATACGACGAAGGCGAACTCGCCATGGCGCTGGCGGGCCTGCCGAGCGTCGCGGCGTAATGTGTCATTCCGGATCGCCGCGCAGCGGCGAGTCCGGAATCCATAATCACCGCCTGCGGAGGATTGGCATGGACTGTGGTTAAGGATTCCGGGCTCCGCGCTGCGCGCGGCCCCGGAATGACGAAGATGCGGCGGCATGAACTGATGCGTGTGAGTAAAGGAGTAACCCGGTGATCGAACCCTATAATGCCGTCGGCCTCATCCCGACTTTCTACGGCATCCGCCGCCGCGACGACATCGAACACAATATCGAGCACATCAAGAGCCTGACCAAGGCGGCGTTCTGGCTGTCGAATCTCGACATCCCGGTAAAACTCCTCGCCATTCCCGAAGGCGCGCTGATGGGCTTCAACGACGAGGTCCTCGACGTCGACCATGCCGATTACGCGCGCACCTGTTGCATCGACATTCCGGGGCCAGAGACCGACGAGATCGGCAAGCTCGCGAAACAATGGAATGTCTTCATCATGGCGCAGGCCAAGGCGCGCCATAAGGACTGGCCGGACCGCTTCTTCAACGTCGGCTTCATCGTCGATCCCGACGGCGAGGTCATCCTCCAGCACCACAAGATTTCCGCGCTGCTGCCGGTCGAGCGCTCGGTGTCGCCGCACGACGTCTACGACTGGTGGATCGAGAAATACGGCCGCACGCTCGATGCCTTCTGGCCGGTCGCCGACACCAAGATCGGCCGCCTCGGCATCATGATGGCCATGGAGGGCAATTACCCGGAGAACGGCCGCGGCCTCGCCATGAACGGCGCCGAGGTGGTCTATCGCGCCTCGATGCCGTGCCCGTTCACCGAGAACGACGTGTTCGAGATTTCCAATCGCGCCCGCGCGCTCGAAAACAACATGTATATCGTGGCGCCCAACATCGGGAGCTATCACCTTTATCCGGAGGGCCGCCATTTCGGCATCGATGCCGGCGGCGGCCAGTCGATGATCGTCGATTACAAGGGCGCGATCGTCGGCAAGCAGCGCGACACCAACGGCTCGACCTTCGTGGCCGGCGTCATCAACATCGAGGCGCTGCGTCATCATCGTGAGTCGGCGCAGGTCACCAACTGGCTGAAGGACGTCCGCTCCGAGCTGGCGCAGATCATCTACGAGAAGCCGATCTATCCGAAGAACAAGTACCTGGAAAAGGTTCCCGGTAAGCACGCCGACTACAAGAAAGACGTGATCGACAAGCAGGTCACCCTGATGCAGAAGCGCGGCATCTGGAAGAAGCCTGCGCACAGCCCGGGGTGATCAAGCAGGATGGGCTGAACTGTCAGAGAGTCCTGTCGATTTGTCCGGGCGGTTCTCGCTTTTGACGCGCGTTGCCAGGCCTTTGACAGCAGGCTAACGTTGTAGCAAAGACAGCGGTTTTTCTGGCAAAGGAGGGCGACCTATGCCAACCACCCACTGGAAGCGAGGCATCAGCGGCCAATTCGGCGACGCGGCGAACTGGAGCACCAACACGGTGCCGAACGCCAACAGCGACGTCGCCATCAATGCCCGCGGCACCTACACCGTGACGGTGGGCGCCAATGCGACGATCAGATCGCTGACCACGATCAATACCGCGACGCTCGCGATCACCGGCGGTCACCGGCTCGACGTTACCAACGGCACGACCGGCACCGGCGCCAGCGCCGGCACGATCAGCGTCGCCGATACGGGCGCGCTGGAGACTGGCGGCACGTTCGACAATACCGGAAAGATCACGCTCAATTCGACCGGCCACGCCACGGATTTCATTATCGCGAGCAACACCGTCCTGAGCGGCAACGGCGTCGTCCAGCTCAGCGACGACTCCCACAACGCCATCGCCGGCCTGGCGCCGCGCTTCCCGTTTCCGTTTCTCTCGTTCTTGTTCACGAAGACCCTGACCAATGCCGGCAATACCATCGAGGGCTCCGGCACGATCGGCGCCAATCTCACTCTCAACAACGAGGCCAGCATCATCGGCAACGGCGTCAATGCCGGCCTGACCCTCAATACCGGTTTCCGCACCATCGGCAATTCCGGTCTGATCGAAGGCACCACCGCACAAGGCGTCACCATCGTCAGCAACGTCACCAACAGCGGCGAGCTCGCGGCGGTCGGAAGGGATGCAAGCCTCACCATCGACGGGACGGTCACGAATACGACGCGTATCGTCTTTCCGTTTTCCCGCCGCACCGGCTTCGTCGAAGCTTCGGGCGCCGGCGCCCACGTGAATCTGTCCAGTGCGGCGATTACTGGCGGCACGCTCTCGCTCAGCGTCGGCACCCTCGCCGAAACCGTCGCGGACAGCGGTTCGAGTACGCTGTCGAACCTTGCCGTGACTGGCAGCGGGACGCTGGAAGCCAATACGCTCAGCACGCTGAGCATCAACAACAGCACCATCAGCACGGCCTCTACGCTGATGTCGAACGGCCTGGGCAGCGCCGTGATCGTCAATGGCAATGTCGGCGCCGTGTCCGGCACCATCGCCGGCGGCGATATCGAATTCGGCGGCGCGTCGGCGGCCAATGTGAATTTCGCGGCCGGTGTCGCCGGCACCCTGAAGATCGACTCGACCTTCACCGGCACGGTGTCCGGCTTTGCCGGGGCGGAGCCGACCACCTTCTCCAACATGTTCGCCTTTGGCGACAGCTCGGTCGATGTCGGCTCACTGCAATATCTGTCCTCGGACCTCGGCGATTCCGACCTCACCACGCGGCTGCAGAATGCGCTGGCCAACGGCGGCACGGATTCGCCGGTCGGTCCCGGCGAAATGAACGTCCAGTATCTCGCCGCCATGTTCGGGCTGAGCATGACCACGGCCTACGGGCCGGACGGCGGTAACGACTACGCGATTTCGGGTGCGTTCGACGCCGCCAACACGGGTGGCGGCTCGGATATCGGCAATGGCGGGCTCACCAACTCGTTCCAGGAAGGCACCGGCATTGTCAATCCGGCCGTGCTGTCGACCGTCGGCCAGATACAGGCCTATCTGAATTCCACGGGCGGCGTTGCCGATCCTTCGGCGCTTTATGTCATCAGTTCCGGCGCCAACGATTCCGCCTATGTGCGGAGCCAGTCCAGCTCGGAAGTGGTGCAGGACAACTACCTCGCTCCGCAGGCGCAGACGCTGGCCAACGAAATCGTTGCCTTGTACGACGCCGGCGCGCGGCACATCCTCGTCGACGACATCGGCAACAAGGCTCAGGCCTCGATCGATTATTCGGAGTATTTGTACGAGGACCTCGATCGGGCCGGCGTCCCGTACATCAAGAGCGACATCCACGAGCTGTCGCAGACCGTCCAGGACAATCCGACCAATTACGGCTTCACCGCGACCACGGTGTCGACCAACGATCCGGCGCTGATCGAACCCGACCCCAACACCGCCGACGGCGACCAGAAAGGCTATGGCCTGTGGGGCGCCGCCACGACGACGCAGGAATCAAACAGCGTATCCCTGGTCGATCAATACTCATATCTGCAGGACTCCACCGCGGAGGAGACCCACTTCTTTGCCGACGATCAGCACTTTTCGGACGCCGGCCAGCGGATCGAGGCCACCTTCGACTACAACCTGATCGCGGACGATGCGATCGATCTGACAAACCTGAGATATGACCCCGCCCGCACCAGCGTCAGTTTCTCCAACACCACGACGGGTGGCACGCTGACGGTCTCGAACGGCGTCGACAGCGTGAACATCGCGCTCCTCGGCAACTACAGCGCCGCCGCTTTCGTCACCGCCAGTGACGGCGCCATCGCCGCCGACGGCACCACCGGCACGCTGGTCCTCGACACCGGCAACAACCCGCAACTGTTGCTGGCGACGGTACCGCACTGAGACGCGCGTACCTCCGCGGTTCGGCTAGTTGTCCGCGTTGTCACCGAAGGGCTGGATGCCGCAGCCACACCCTGACGTCTGCCTCGCGACCCTCGAATGCGCGCAGGAATCCGCCCCACAGGCGACTATGGGTTGCGGGCTCGAGGCCTCGAAAACGCGCGAGATAACAGCCTGAGAGCGACAATATCCCTGCTGGGCGCGCGGTGCCTTTCACCTCATCCTAACTGCGTTGATAGAAAGCGCCGCTGGGCAACGGCTCCAGTCGCTGCGTTTCGCGTTGCCACAGGTCGTCGCGAATTAGGGGCGGTGGGCCGCGCAGCGAAAGGGCAAAAGGCCCAGTTGGCTGCTTGGCCAATCCTTATCGGCTGCTGCCGGTTATAAACGCTGCAGCGGCCGACAGAGATCCCCGTTTCGCCCTTGCGGGAGAAAGACGTGTCGAAAACAAGCCGAATTCGCCGCGGCGTCGCTTTCGGGTTGGCCGTCTGGCGCAATCGGCCCGTCCGCTATCTCATCCTTTGCGGCGCTTTGCTCATCGCGGCGATCGTGGCCGGCACTGCGATAATGGTCGACAATCTTCGCGATCGCGCATTGTTTGACAGCGAGCGCGAGCTCAAGAACACCGCATTGATCCTCGCGGGGCAGATCGATCGCACATTTCAGGCCGTCGATCTGGTTCAAATCAGCGTGATCGAGAGGATCCAGTCGCTCGGTATTACGTCCAGCGACGACTATGCGCGCCGCATATCGAGCAAAGATATCCATGAGATGCTCAAGACCAGCACCAGCGGCCTGGTTCAGATCTACGCCATTTCAGTCATAAATGCCGATGGACGTCTTCTTAATTTCTCGCGTTTTTGGCCGGTGCCGGACATCAGCGTCGCCGATCGAGAATTCTTCTTAGCGCTTAAGTCCGATCCGAAGCTGACGTCGTTCGTAAGTCTACCCGCACGAAACCGCACCGACCGCGCTTGGACGATGTTTCTCACCCGCAAGGTCACGGGTCCGCATGGCGAGTTTTTGGGTCTCGTTCTGGGAGCCATCGAACTATCCTACTTCGAGAAGCTTTTCAAAACGGTCTCACTCGGCCAAGGCAGCTCGATTACATTGTTTCGCAGTGACGGCGCCCTGCTGACGCGGTTTCCGCAAGTTCAGTCTGTCATCGGAAAAACCTTCAAGTCCTCCGTCAACGCCGTAGGCGACGGCAATAGCGGCACGGTGCGCTTCGTCGGCCAGATCGGGGGCAAGGATCGCCTGTTGGCCGCTCACCGGCTCGCTCATTTTCCGATTGTACTATCGGTCGCCGTGGACACGGCTGCAGCCCTTGCCATTTGGCAAAAGGAGACAGACGTTCTCGTCGGCGCTGGAGGTCTTGCAGCCTTGACGGTCGCAGTCATGATCTTGCTGATCGTGCGACAACTGGTACACGCACATACGCTCTCCATGCGAAGTCTGGCGCTGGAAAAGCAGCGGCTCGATACGGCCCTCAACAATATGTCGCAAGGTCTAATAATGTTCGACTCGGCGGAACGTGTCGTCGTTTGTAACGATCTTTACATCCAGATGTATGGACTCTCGCGAGAGATCGTGAAGCCGGGTTGCTCGTTCGTCGAACTGCTTCGGTATCGGACCGAAGCCGGCGAATTCGTGCATCACGACCTTGAGCAGTACCGCGCCGATCTCGTGGCCGCGATGGCGCGGGGCGAGGTCATGAGCTCAATCCTCGAAACAGCGGACGGGCGCGAGATTTTGATCACCAACTCACCCATGAGTGCCGGCGGCAGGGTCGCAACGCATACTGACATCACAGAGCGGCGAAGAATCGAGGCAAAGATCGCATACATGGCGCAATACGACGCGCTGACCGATTTGCCAAATCGGGTGAAGCTTTACGAGCGGTTGCGGCAAATGCTGGCGAGGCCGAAGCGAGGAGACCATGTGGCCGTGTTCTGTCTTGACCTTGATCGGTTCAAGGATGTCAACGACGCGCACGGCCATCCGGTCGGCGATCTTCTGCTCCAGTCGGTCGCAGGGCGGCTGCGCCAGTGCATTCGCGATGCCGATATGGTCGCGCGGCTCGGCGGGGATGAGTTCGCCATTGTGCAAGCCGGCGCTTCCCAGCCGACGGATGCGACCTCGCTGGCGTCACGTCTGATCGAGGTGATCGGCGCCCCGTATGAAATTGGTGGCCGTCAGGTTGCGATCGAATTGAGCATTGGAATTGCGCTCGCGCCGAACGACGGGCGGAACCCGGAACAGCTTCTGAAGAACGCCGACTTGGCGTTATACCGGGCCAAGTCGGATGGCCGCGGCCTCTATCGTTTTTTTGAGCCGGAAATGGATGCCCGCATGCAGGCACGCCGGGCGCTTGAGATCGACCTGCGCAAAGCGATCGCGAATAACGAATTCGAGCTGTTCTACCAGCCGTTGGTCGATATGCGGACCGAGCGCGTCACAGGCTTTGAGGCGCTCATCCGCTGGCACCATCCCGAGCGGGGCATGATCCCGCCGCTCGATTTCATCGGTGTCGCGGAAGAAACCGGCCTCATCGGGCCGATTGGCGACTGGGTCTTGCGTCGAGCCTGCGCCGAGGCGGCCACCTGGCCGAGCGACGTGAAGATCGCAGTCAATCTGTCGCCGCTACAATTCAAGAACAAAGGTCTGTTGCGGTCCGTCGTATCGGCACTCGCGGCATCCGGATTATCGCCAAACCGCCTGGAATTGGAGATTACCGAATCCGTTCTTTTGCAGGATGGCGACACGACTCTCGCCATTCTCCACGAATTACGAGAGCTCGGTGTAAGGATATCGATGGACGATTTCGGAACCGGGTATTCATCGCTTAGTTACTTGCGAAAGTTTCCTTTCGACAAGATCAAAATCGATCAAACGTTCATATTCGATATGTCGGATCACAGCGATAGTCTTGCGATCGTGCGGGCTGTCATCGCCATGGGTAACGGTCTCGGTATTGCGACGACTGCCGAAGGGGTAGAGACGGCTGAGCAATTCAAGCGACTGAAGTCGGAAGGATGTACCGAAGTCCAGGGCTATCTGTTCAGTCCGCCGAGGCCGGCGGCCGAAGTCAGAGGGTTACTTGCCGCCATCAATCCCGCTTTCAAGGCGATCGCCTGATCCATCCGAATGACAGGCCGTTGCAAGCGAAGGCGGTCCTGTCGCTGTTGATGGCTGCTAAGGGGGAATTCCGGCGACACCTCACCCATTTCGCCTTTCAGTTGCCGCACCCGAGTACGCAGGGCGGATTAGCGAAGGCATAATTGCCGCCAATTACAGCCCAGTGCCCTGAAACAATCACCGTTTTTGTAAGGCCGGCGGCTGCTCCCGACCGCCTCGCCGGGTAACCAGCCGCCGCCACACCTTAGGCAGAGCCGAGTTCGTCGGCAACGTCGAGAGCAAGCGTTACAAAAGTGCCGTTCGTCTCGCGCCTTGGAAGCAGGAAGCGCGGTTGCTTCACCAGATGCCTCGACGGCGGCCCCAGTATCCGCCACCGCCACCAAACAGCAGCAACAACACGACTATGATGAGGATCAATTCCATGAAAGGTCTCCTCGTTGGCTACGGCCCTATTTGCCGCGCGCAGCGTCCTTCAATCCGCCGACGGCGTTTTCTACCTTGCCGACAGCCTTGTCGGTTTTGCCTTCAGCTTCCAGTTTCTTGTCGCCGAAGGCCTTTCCGGCCGCTTCCTTAACACTGCCTTTGACCTGCTCCGCAGACCCTTTGATACGATCTTTATCCATTTTGATTTCTCATTTTTTGATGCGTTCCAGGAGTCAACGGTCCGTTGGGTGGATCGTTCCGGCACCACGAAATGGGCGGAACCGCGGATATTTCGGCGACCTCGCGAACCGCTGGATGAACGCGATTATCATTTCCCGCGAACTGGGTTCCTGCCGCTTCGATCCGGCTACGGTTTTGGACGGGAACGATCGCGCGCGTGGCCTGTTCCCCTAAGAGCGCACCAGAGCCCCGCTTTGGAGCCGCTCCCCGAACAGAGCCGCTCCCCGAACAATCAGGATTGGACTAATGTTTTTCCCTTCGTTTGGTGTCCCTCTGTCCTCCAAGGGGTATTCGCGGGCGGGTGTCGCGCCACACCCGGTCGCGGTTTGCGTGGCAGCTGCGGCTGGTGCGCTCACAATCTCCGCAATCGTAAATCGCTTGATTGCGAAAAGAGCCGAACGCAATAACCCGCCGCGGGGAAAATTCGTTGAAGTGAACGGTGTGCGTCTTCATTATATCGAGAGGGGAGACGGCGAGCCGCTGGTTCTGTTGCATGGCAACGGCAGCATGATTCAGGATTTTGTCTCCAGTGGCCTTCTGGAAAAAGCAGCTCATAAATACAGGGTCATCGTATTTGATCGACCTGGATTTGGTTTCAGTGACCGGCCTCGTCTCACGATCTGGACACCCGAAGCACAAGCGGAGTTAATCCATAAAGCCCTCCGTCAAATTGGAATTTCGCACGCCGTCGTGCTCGGCCATTCCTGGGGGGCGTCGGTGGCAATTGCGCTCGCGTTGCGGGACCCCGCACTGGTTAGCCGCTTGGTCCTCGCCTCGGGATACTATTATCCAACCGTTAGAGGCGACGTTCTTTTCTCCTGGCAGGCGATCCCGGTGATCGGGGATATCTTGAGTTACACCCTGTCACCTATTTTGGCGCGGGTGATGTGGCCGGCATTGATGAAAAAAATCTTCGGACCGTCAGTGGTCCCTAAGAAATTTGCCGGATTTCCAAAGGAGATGGCCCTTCGTCCCTCACAGCTTCGCGCCAGCGCTGCCGAGTCGGCCCTCATGGTCCCCGCGGCCTTTGCGTCGCGCAAGGACTACGCTGCCCTGACAATGCCCGTCGCTATCATCGCAGGCGAGGATGACAAGCTGGTCGACACGGACAAACAGTCAGCCCGCCTTCACCAAGACATTACTCAGAGCACACTGCGACGCGTACCCGGGGTGGGCCACATGGTTCATCAATCGGCGACCGACGCGGTAATGGCGGCGATCGGCTAAGTCGCGATGCTAGCCTGGAGGATGGTTTTCGGCATCGGCCGCTGCGCCAACGGTACCCTGGCGCCGCAAGAAATGGTGCGTTTATCGATTATCGCAAACGGTTTTGCTTCGCGGATGTGACCGCGGCTGCGTCGCAACCGATTTCACAGCGCAGACCGAAGATGCAGTAGGGAACGAACAATGCAGGGGAAACGTTTCCCCGTACCACACGCGGTGGGAAAGATTACATTTTCAAAGCCAAAACAGGCAACCGCAGCAAAGCGAGAGCAAAGGAGCCTCCGTGGCCAACAACAAAAATCCAAATCAGAAGCAACCGGGCGAGAAGGAACCTGGAACGTTCCATTATAATCCAGGCAATATGTCCGGAAAGAAGATCGGCGCCAATGATAATCAATCCGAGCAATCCGACGCGCATGAGAAGCGCGGCCGTCGGGAGCACCCGGACGACACCAAAAAAACTGTCGATAATTGACGGGAGGTTGGAAATTTCGCGCGGTGAGAAGGAGCGGGACGCGCTCTCTACGGCGCCAGATCGGGCGGGACCGGCGGCGGCTCGTAAACCAAGGTAATGGTGACACGGCGGTTGGGAGCCAACGACGGCGCCTCCTTAAGAAGAGGATCGGTGTCGGCCTTGCCGGCGACGTGGTGAATGTTGGCGGGGGGATAACCCGATTGTTCCAGAATTTGCCGTACCGCATTGGCGCGGTCGATCGAGAGTTGCCAGTTCGCGGAGCCGGGGGCCGGGGTGAGCCGCGTTGCGGTGTGGCCGGTAATGGAAATCCGAAATGGCGCGACGCGCAGCGGATCGGCGAGCTTTTCCAGGATACGGCGCATGCGCTCGTTGGGCTCGGTCGAGCCCACGCGAAACATCGATTCGCCGTCCTGATCGATCAGCTCGACGTTGAGACCCTCGCGGCTCTCCTCAATGCTGACGTGATGCGACGCTTCGGTGAGGTCCGGCAGATCTTCCAGCGCCTGGCGCAGCGAGGCCATGGCGAGTTTGAAGGCCCGTGCGGCTGGGACGTCGAATCCGTGCTCATCGGGCGCGGGTCTATTCGACGCGTCCTCAGGCGCAACGTGCGCCCAATACTTGAGCTTTTCGCGGGTGGGCAGCCCGTCCATTTCGGTGAGCCCGGAATAATGGTCCTTGAACTGAACGCCGAATGCCTCGCGCATCGATCCGGCCACGGCCCGCATCTGCTTGGAATCCTGGTTGGAGAAGGCGACCAGCATCACAAAGAAACTGACCAGCAGTCCCATGAGGTCCGCGAAGGTGACGAACCAACCGTGGCCGCCGCCGTGAGCTTCTTTTCGCCGCGCCATGGTAGAATTTTGATGGGCAATTGACTGGTAGAATCTTCGGGAACGATAGGGCCGATATGCTTAAGAGAGGGTTAGAAACGGTATCTTGCGGGTTTTGGCTCTGTCCTTTACTTATCGGGAAATAACCGAGTTGCTTCCGGAACCCAGGGAGGAAGCGCTTTGAACATCGAAGCCCGGCAGATCGACCGCAGCGCCAAAAACAAGCTGCAGATCATCGACTGCGACATTCATCCGAAAAGTTCGCTTGAGGACTTGCGGCCCTACCTGAGCAATCGCTGGTGGGACTACGCGCAGACCTATGGGGCGCGCTCGCACCACGGCTACGTCAAGGGCTTTCCCTACCCGAAGGGTCAGCCGCTCGCGTCGCGGCGCGACTCATGGCCGCCGGACGGCGGCCTGCCGGCCAGCAATTACGAGTTCATGCGCGCGCAGCACCTCGATCTTTACGGCATCGAGTACGGCGTGATGAACCCGCTGTCGCCATCGGGGCAGGGCGAGCAGAACGACGAGTTCTCGGCCGCATTGGCGTTTGCCGCGAACGAGTTTCAGCTCAATCACTGGAACGCGCTCGATGCGCGGCTGAAAGCGTCGCTGATCGTGCCCTACGAGGACCCCGACGCGTCGCGTAAGGAAATCCGCAAGCGCGAAGGTGATCGGCGCTTCGCCCACGTCCTTATGCTCACCCGCACCGCGGACTTGATGGGCCGCCGCCGCTACTGGCCGATTTACGAAGCGGCGTGCGAAGCGGGGCTGCCGGTCGGCGTGCACGTGTTCGGCTATAGCGGCCGCGCGGTCAGCAACACCGGCTGGCCGTCATTCTATATCGAGGAAATGACCGAGCACGCGTCGGCCTGCCAGGCGCAGGTGGCGAGCCTGATCATGGAGGGCGTGTTCGAGCATTTTCCCCAGCTCAAATTCGTCTTCATCGAGGGCGGCTTCGGCTGGGTGCCGAGCCTCGGCTACCGGCTCGACCGCGGCTGGCAGCGCGACAAGAGTGGCCTGCCGCACGTCAAACGCCCGCCGAGCGAATATCTGCGCGAGCATTTCTGGGTCACCACCCAGCCGATGGAGGAGCCCGAAAATCCCGAGCACCTCGCCCAGATCATGGCGGCGATCGGTTTCGACCGCATCCTGTTCTCGTCGGATTATCCGCATTGGGATTTCGACGACCCGTTTGTCGCCATCCCGCCGGGCCTCGGCGAGGAGCGCCGCCGGCAGATTTATTCGGGTAACGCGCAGGCGCTATACGGGTTCGATTGATCCCGGACCTTCGTCCTGAGGTGCGAGCGAAGCGAGCCTCGAAGGATGCCGGCCGAGTCCGGGGCCGTCGCCTCGAGGCTCGTCGCTTTGCGCCGAGCACCTCAGGGTGACGGAAGCTTGGGGCGGGCCTACATATAGCATAGCTACTTATGGATATTCCCCAGTCCTTGGGTTGGCCGGCTGGCATCCGGCCGGGCGGGGGTGTATCACGCGGGCGTTGGCTTTTAAGGTATCAGGAGCGAGGTAATGGCGGTTTCCCAGAGCGCGAAGGTTATGGACGAAGGCTTTTTCAGCGCCGCGCTGGGCGATAGCGATCCGGAAATCGCCGAAGCGATCCGGCTCGAACTGGGCCGCCAGCGCGACGATATTGAGCTGATCGCTTCGGAAAATATCGTCAGCCGCGCCGTGCTCGAGGCACAGGGCTCGGTGCTGACCAACAAGTACGCCGAGGGTTTGCCGGGACGGCGCTATTACGGCGGCTGCCAATATGTCGATATCGCCGAGCGGCTGGCAATCGAGCGGGTGACGAAACTGTTCGGCTGCGCGTTCGCCAATGTGCAGCCGCATTCCGGCGCTTCGGCCAACGCCGAAGTCTTCATGGCGCTGATGCAGCCCGGCGATACTTTCATGGGGCTGAACCTCGCCGCCGGAGGGCATTTGACCCACGGTTCGCCGGTCAACCTGTCCGGCCGCTGGTTCAAGGTCGTGCCCTACGGTGTGCGCCGCGACGATCATCTCATCGACATCGACGAGGTCGAGCGGCTCGCGAAACAGCACCGGCCGAAAATCATCATCGCCGGCGGCTCGGCCTATCCGCGCATCATCGATTTCCGCCGTTTCCGCGAGATCGCCGATGCGGTGGGCGCTTACCTCATGGTCGACATGGCGCATTTCGCCGGCTTGGTTGCCGGCGGTGCCCATCCGAGTCCGTTCCCCCACGCCCACGTGGTGACCACGACGACCCACAAGACGCTGCGCGGTCCGCGCGGCGGGGCGATCCTGACCAACGACGAGGAATTGGCCAAGAAGCTCAATTCGGCGGTGTTCCCCGGCATGCAGGGCGGGCCGCTGATGCATGTCATCGCCGCCAAGGCCGTGGCGTTCGGCGAGGCGCTCCGTCCGTCATTTAAGCTTTACGCGAAGAACGTGGTCGAAAACGCCAAGGCGCTTGCCGAAACGCTGAAAAATCGCGGTCTCGATATCGTCTCCGGCGGCACCGATACGCACCTGATGCTGGTCGATCTGCGCAAGAAGCGGCTCACCGGCAAAGTGGCCGAAATCGCGCTCGGCCGCGCCCGCATCACCTGCAACAAGAACGGCATCCCGTTCGACCCGCAGAAGCCGACGGTGACCTCGGGCGTGCGGCTTGGCACGCCCGCCGGCACGACCCGCGGCTTCGGCATTGCCGAGTTCAGGCAAGTCGGCGACCTGATCTCCGAACTGCTTGATGCGCTTTCGCAAAAGGGCGCCGAGGAGGATGCGGCCGCCGAGGCGAGCGTACGCGAGAAAGTAAGCCGGCTGGTTGGCCGTTTCCCGATCTACGAAGGCTAGCGGTCAAGGCGGCGAAAGGGCGAGGGGATGCGCTGTCCGAGCTGTGGAAGCCTCGATACCCAGGTGAAGGATTCGCGGCCGGCCGAGGACTCGTCGGTCATCCGCCGCCGCCGCTTCTGTCTCGCCTGCAATTTCCGCTTCACTACCTTCGAGCGGGTGCAATTGCGCGAACTGACGGTGATCAAGCGCAACGGCCGCCGCGCGCCGTTCGACCGCGACAAGCTGTTGCGTTCCGTGCAGATCGCGCTCCGCAAGCGCTCGGTCGATCCCGAGCGCATCGACCAGATGGTGTCGAAGATCGTGCGCGAACTGGAAACCATGGGCGAAAGCGATGTGTCGTCCGAAGTGATCGGCGAGACGGTGATGGCGCACCTGCGCGAACTCGACGACGTCGCCTATGTGCGCTTTGCCTCGGTCTATCGCAATTTCCGCGAGGCCAAGGATTTCGAGACCGCACTGGCCGAGCTGACTGGCGAAGAGGCCGCCGAAATCGCGCGCAAGTGAGCGCGGCGGTGAGCGGCGCGGACACTCATTCGAACAACGATAGCCGCTTCATGGCGCTGGCGCTGGCGCTTGGCCGGCGCGGGCTCGGCCGCACTTGGCCGAACCCCGCGGTCGGCGCAGTCATCGTCAAGGACGGCGTCATCGTCGGCCGCGGCTGGACGCAACCCGGCGGCCGGCCGCATGCCGAGACCGAGGCGTTGCGGCGGGCGGCCGAAGCGGCGCGCGGCGCGACGATGTACGTCACACTCGAGCCCTGCTCGCATTACGGCAAAACGCCGCCTTGCGCCGACGCCATCGCTGCCGCCGGTGTGACGCGCGTCGTCTCGGCGATCGAGGATCCTAATCCCGAGGTTGCGGGCAAGGGCCACGCGCGTCTGCGCGCCGCGGGCATCGCGGTCGACGTCGGGATCGGCGCCGAACAGGCGCGCCGCGATCATGCCGGACACATCCGCCGCATGCGAGACGGCCGGCCGCACGTCATGCTCAAGCTCGCTATCTCAGCCGATGGTAAGGCGGGCGCGGTGGGGCGCAAACCGATTGCGATCACGGGTGACGCGGCGCACGCGCGGGTGCACCTGCTGCGGGCGCAGAGCGACGCCATCCTGATCGGGATTGGCACGGCGCTCGCCGACGATCCGCTGCTGACGTGCCGCCTGCCGGGCATGGAGAAAACTTCGCCGGTGCGCATTCTGCTCGACAGCGCGTTGCGGCTGCCGCCCGGCAGTCGCCTGGTGCAAAGCGCGCACGATGTTCCGGTCTGGGTGATCGCGGCGGCTGATGCCCCGCGCATGGCAGAAGACGCATTACGCGCCAAGGGCGTCGAGGTCTTGCGCAGCGCAGGCAATGCCGGACGCCTCGAACTCTCCGCCGTGCTGATGCTGTTGGCCGCGCGCGGTGTGACCCGCCTGATGGTTGAAGGCGGGCCGACGCTTGCATCGGCGCTGCTCGCGGCCGATCTTGTCGATGAGGCGCAATTGTTCCAGTCGCCGCAGGCTGTTGGTGCCGACGGGATCGATGCGCTGGACGCGAATGCCAAAACGGCGCTGGCACGCCAACTCCGGCCGGCCGGCAGCGAGGCCGTGGGTCCCGACCGGCTTGACTCTTATCAACGCGGATAAGCGATGTTTACCGGTATTGTCAGTGACTTAGGCGAGTTGCTTGACGTGGAAGAGAAGGCCGAAGGTCTGCGCCGCCTTCGCATCGCCTGCAACTATGACCCCGACAGCATCGATATTGGCGCCTCGATCGCATGCTCTGGCATTTGCCTGACCGTGGTCGAGCGCGGTCGCACAGGAAACCGTCAATTCTTCGCGGTCGATGCGGCGGCGGAGACCTTGCGGATGACCACGGCGGAAAACTGGCGGCGGGGCAGGCTCCTTAATCTCGAACGCTCGCTTCGCCTCGGCGATGAACTCGGCGGCCACCTGGTCAGCGGCCATGTCGACGGCGTCGCCGAACTGATCGCACGTGACGACTTCGTCGACATGGCGGGACTGACGCTGTGCGCGCCGGCCGGGCTATCGCGCTTCATCGCCGCCAAGGGCTCGGTCGCGCTCGACGGCGTTTCGCTTACGGTCAACGAGGTCAAAGGCGACACGTTCTCAGTGCTGATCATTCCGCACACATTAAGAATGACGACGCTCGGCGCGCTGGCGCCGGGAGGGCGGCTAAACCTCGAAATCGACCAGATGGCGCGCTACGCCGCGCGGCTGTTGGAGAGCGCGCAATTGCGCAGCCCGTCTTGACAATATGGGGCTACTTAGCTAAGTAGGTTAGCTAAGGAGAAGTCGAATGTCGGCGTTCACAATTCACCAGGCCAAAACAAATCTGTCGAAGCTCATTGCGCGTGCCGAGGCCGGTGAGGTGGTTGTGATTATGCGCGGCAAGGAACCCGTCGCGCGACTTACATCAATTTCAGAGCGCAAGCGAAAGCCGAGCTTCGGTATGCTGAAAGGCAAGATGCCCTCTTTGCCGGACGAGTTTTTCTTCGCGCCGCTTCCCGAGGAAGAACTGCGTCTATGGGAAGGGGAGGATGAAAGTCCTCTTCGATAGCCACGCATTTGTCTGGTTTCTCCTCGGTGACGCTCGCTTACCGCCGCGACTTCGGCGAAGACTCGAACAGCCGGAAACGGAATTTGTCGTCAGCTCGGCGTCGATCTGGGAGATCGCAACCAAAGCACGGCTGGGTCGCTGGCCGGGTGGTGAAACCGTGATGGCCAACCTCGGTTCTATGCTGGAGACAAGTGCCTATAGTCCGCTTCCGATTACCATCGAGCATGCGAGGGTCGCGGGCTTCTTGGCCTGGCGCCACGGCGACCTATTCGATCGCATTTTAGCGGCCCAGTCACAAATCGAAGGCCTGCCCCTTGTCAGCGCTGATCGCGTGTTCGCTGAATTCGGCATAACGGTTATGTGGGACTGACGGGGTCGCGCAACTGCTTGTTCCCGCCCGTGCTGCTTGCTACGACCTCTCGCTCATAACGGAGCATACCAAATGGCCGGGCCGCGGCAGGCAAAGCGTGCGAAAGGCGAGGGCAAGGGCGCGCGCATTCTGATCGTCGAGGCGCGCTTCTATGACAAGATCGCCGATGCGCTCCTGGCCGGTGCGATGCGGGCGTTGGACGAGGCGCACGCGAGCGTCGAGCGGATCAGCGTGCCCGGCTCGCTTGAGATTCCGCCGGCGATCGCGATTGCGACCGATGCCGCACGGCGCAAGCGGCGGCCGTATGACGGCGCCGTGGCGCTGGGCTGCGTGATCCGTGGCGAGACCATCCACTTTGAAATCGTCTCGCATTTGTCGGCGCGCGGCCTGATGGAGCTGTCGGTGGCGCGCGGTCTGCCGATCGGCAACGGCATCATCACGGTGGAAAACGAGGCGCAGGCTTTCGCCCGCGCCCGCATGGAAGAGCAGGACAAGGGCGGCGATGCCGCCCGTGCTGCGCTTGCGCTCATCGAACTCAAGCGCCGCCTCGGAACGCGCTGATGATCCCCGGCGCCGAGGCAAAAGAAGCGCGCAAGGCCAATAAGCGCGGCGCAGCCCGGCTCGCCGCCGTCCAGGCGCTGTATCAGATGGATCTGGCCGGTACTGGCTTGAACGAGATCGTGGCCGAATTCGAAAGCCACTGGCTCGGCGGCGAGGTCGAGGGCGCGCAATACATGCCGGCCGAGGCGGCGTACTTTCGCGATATTGTCGGCGGCGTGGTGCGCGAACAGAGGACGCTCGACCCGATGATCGACGCGGCGCTCAATCGCGGCTGGCCGCTCAAGCGCATCGAGACGATCCTGCGCGCGGTGATGCGCGCCGGCGCTTATGAGCTCGCCTGCCGGGCGGACGTTCCGGCCCGCGTCGTGACGGCGGAATATGTCGACGTCGCCGCTGCCTTTGTTGATGCCGAGGAAACCGGCATGGTCAATGGCGTACTCGACCAGCTCGCGCACCAATTGCGCGCTGCCGAATTCTCCGGCGGCGGCTGAGCGGGAGCGCGCCATGGCCCAGCGTGACATGGCCCAGCGTGACATGGCTCAGCGTGAAATGGCCGCCAAGGGTGACATGTCGGCCGAGGAGCGCTTGATCGCCCGCTGCTTTGGTCCGCTCGCGACGCATCCTGGAGCGCTTGGCCTTACAGACGATGCCGCGGTGCTGACGCCGCCGCCGGGCTGCGATCTGGTGCTGACGACCGACGGCGTCATCGCCGGCGTGCATTTCTTTCAAGACGATCCGCCGGAGACGATCGGGCGCAAAGTCCTGCGCATGAACCTCTCCGATCTCGCTGCGAAGGGCGCGCAGCCGGCCGGATTTCTGCTTTCGATCGCGCTGCCGGCCGGTTTCGATGAGGCGTGGCTCGCGGCATTCGCAGCGGGACTGGGCGACGATGCGCGGCACTACCAATGTCCGCTGCTCGGCGGCGATACCGATCACACGCCTGGACCGATCTCTGTTTCGATTGCCGCCTTCGGCACCGTCCCGCAAGGAAAGATGGTGCGGCGCTCGACCGCCAAGGCGGGCGATCGTATCGTTGTCACCGGCACGATCGGCGACGCCGCGCTCGGCGTGCTGCTGCGGCGCGATGCCGGTTTGGCACAGCGCTTGCGACTGTCCGAGGCAGCGAGCACGCAGCTTCAGGACCGCTATCTCAAGCCGCAGCCGCGCAACGCGCTCGCCGCGGCGATGCTGCAGTATGCCTCGGCCGCAATGGACGTGTCCGACGGGCTCGCTGGCGATCTCGCCAAGCTCGCCCGGACCTCGGGCGTCGCCGCAGAGGTCGACGTCGCCCGCGTGCCACTTTCAGATGCCGCACGCGCAGCGCTCGCCGCCGATCCGGCGCTCCTCGAAACGGCGTTGAGCGGCGGCGACGATTATGAGCTCCTGCTGACGCTGCCGCCCGAACGGCTCGACGCATTTGGTGCCGCGGCGGGAGAAGCTGGCGTCGCCGTTACTGAACTCGGCCGCATCGTTGCCGGGCATGGCGCCCGTTTCATGCGCGACGGCAAGGCGCTGCGCTTCGCACAGTCTTCCTACAGCCATTTCTAGTTCGCCCGACCGGCGAGGGCTGCATGGCTCACGTTCAGCCGGTTCTCTGGCTGCTTCACGTCGCACGGCTATAATGGCCGATCTGGAGGGACGCCATGCACGATACGACGGCCATCGCCAAGCCGCTGCCGCCCACGCCAGAGCCCAAGCCGGGCGCCGGCCGAAACGCCAATCCGCGCTACGCCGCGCTGTATCGACACTATCCGACCATCGACTATCTGCGCCGGCGCGCGCGCACGCGTTTGCCGTATTTCGCGTTCGAATATTGTGACGGCGGTTCCGGGAAAGACGATCTTGGCATCAGGCGCAACTGGGCGGCGCTCGATGCCGTGGAACTGGTGCCGCGCTACGGTGTGATGCCGTCGCTGCCGTCCTGCGAGATCGAATTGTTCGGCCGCCGTTACGCGGCGCCGATTGGCGTCGCGCCGATGGGTGGCCCGGCCGTGGTGTGGCCGGGGGCCGACATTTATCTCGCCCGCGCCGCGCAACGCGCGCGGGTTCCGTACACGCTCGGCACTGTCGGCTGCGCCACGATCGAGAAAATCGCCGAGATCGCGCCCGACGTGTTCTGGTTCCAGCTCTACCGCGCCGCCCGCAACGATCACGCCATCGGCTTCGATCTCGTCCGTCGCGCCCAGGCCGCGGGCTGCCACGCGCTGGTGCTGACGCTCGACGTGCCGGTGCGCACCACCCGCGCGCGCGAAGTGGTGGTCGGTCTCAGCGGCGCCTTCCGTGTCGATTTGAGCAAGATGGTCCAGATGGCCATGGCGCCGGCCTGGAGCATGGCGCTGCGCAAGAACGGCATTCCGCGCTTCTCCAATCTGCGCGCCTATGCGGGCGATGTGTCGATCAACGAGATGGTGGCCTTCGCGCGCCGCGAAATGGGCGGCGCATTCACGTGGGAAGAAGTCGCCCAATACCGCGATCGCTGGAAAGGACCACTGGTCGTCAAAGGCATTCTGCATCCGCAGGATGCCGAAAAAGCGGTGGCGCTCGGGGTCGACGGCATTTTCGTGTCGAACCACGGCGGCCGCCAGATCGATGCGTTGCCGGCGCCGATCGACGCGCTGCCGGCGATCGTGCGGCAGGTCGGCAAGCGCGCCACCGTGATGCTGGATTCGGGCATTCGCAGCGGCACCGACGTGGTGCGCGCCTACGCGCTCGGCGCTGCCGCGGCCTTTGCCGGCAAGGCCTTTCTGTGGGGGCTTGGTGCGCTCGGCGAGGAAGGCCCCGGTCATGTCATCGATCTTCTGATCGACGAGACACAAGCCGCGTTCGGCCAGCTCGGCGCGCACACCCCCGAGGAATCGCGCTCGGTGGTGATCCGGCACAATGGCGCGCTGAAATTCTCGTAACGCGGGGTTCGCCGGCAGGATTAATCACCGTCGCGACAGCGCACCGCACGGCGACGCTGAATCGCTTATATTCGTCCCATGCAGTGGACCGACGAAGCCATCGTACTCGGCGTCAAGCGCCACGGCGAGACCAGCGTCATTCTCGAATTGATGACGGCCGAGCGCGGTCGCCATCTCGGCCTGGTGCGCGGCGGCGCCGGCACGCGGCTGCGCGGCGTGCTGCAGCCGGGCAATTCGCTGCGCGCCACTTGGCGGGCGCGGCTTGACGATCATCTCGGGAACTATGCGGTCGAAGGCCTCAATCTGCGCGCCGCCGGCTTTCTGTCCGCGGCGCACGCGGTGTATGGCGTCACGCACCTTGCGGCTTTGTGCCGGCTCCTTGCCGAGCGCGAGCCGCACCCGCGGGTCTTTGCCGCGATCGAAGATATCCTCGGTGCAATCGACGACCCGTTTGCTGTCGCGGTCGCGATCGCGCGCTTCGAGCTTGATCTTCTGGCCGAGCTTGGCTTCGGCCTCGATCTGTCGTCGTGCGCCGCAACCGGGGTGACGGCCGACCTGGTCTATGTATCGCCGCGCTCTTCCCGGGCGGTGTCGCGCGCCGCCGGCGAAGAGTATCGCGACCGGCTGTTGCGGCTTCCGGCGTTCCTGCACGACGACACGGCAGCGGCGGACGCGGCCGGCCTCGTCGACGCGTTCGCACTCACCGGATTTTTTCTCGATCGCCACGCCTTTTCGCCGCGTGGACTGCCGATGCCGTCCGAGCGCGGGCGCTTTATAGGCGCGGTGATGCGGCAGCTGAACAACGCTGCGGACGCCGCGCCGAACGGGGTGCGCTAGCGATTCGATTTTGAAACGTTCTGTCCGCTCCGAGGGCGTGTACCCATAAACGCCAGCGGTCTTGATGTCCGCCGTCGGGGATAACCGGACATCGCAACGTGATGGTCAAGCGGTCGAAAATGGACCCACAGCAGCCATCAAGGCGAGTGCGGCTGCGTCCGCCTTGCCGGGGTTGGCATTATTCGAACTGAACGGTGATCTCTTCGAGTGGAATGCCGGAGACCGTCGTCGTCCATCGTTGGCCTCGGGCGACTGGCATAGCCAGCGTCAAGGTACCTGTCGAAATGATTTCTCCCGCGCATAGCGGCGGGTTATGCACATCGTCTGCCGTCAACTCAGCCAGATGGCGTAGTGCCAGGAGTGGGCTGTCAAGGACCAGAGCGCCGCCGCCACGCTGGCTTAATTTGCCATCGCAAGATAGCTCAACTGTAAAGCTAGCCAGTTCGCGTGCCCAAGCGGCTTTGCGCGACGCAATGGTATGGCGAGTACCGATTAGAAGTGCACCGTGAATCCCATTGGCGGCCACAGTATCGGCGGCGGCAAATTTCCAATTGGGAAAAATCGACTGTACTATCTCATAGCCGAGAGAAACCCATTCGATACAGTCGAGCAACGCTGATTCACTCATGTCTGGGAGGGGCTTTGCCATCAGGCCGAACATGATTTCCGGTTCGATGCGCGGTTCGACGAAGTCACCGATGCTTACAATCGATGTATGCGCGAGCTCGTGCGTTGTACGACTGGTCACGTAGCCCCAAATCGGCGACTGAACGCCGTAGACCTTCCACATTTCGCGATTGGTGAATCCGATTTTGCGCCCGGTGATCTTTTCACCGCGAGCCTCGAAGGCGGCGCGAAGTAGCGGCGTGACGCGATAAGCTTCGGCGACTGTCAATCCGCTGGGCCTGGAGGAAAAAGTCGAAATCTGATGATGATCGGTTAGGGCCGCGCCGACCTCGTCGGCAATCGTTCGTATGTAACCTTCGGTATCCATCGGCGCGGCCCCCGAACCGTGACGTTACCTGATGCTATCAAGAGTGCCAATGTTGCAAAACCAGAGACCCTTTTGGTCCGCCTTCGTCATCAATGCCTGCTCCTGGTACGTTTCGACTGATAGCCACGTCGGCTTCAACGGCAGCTCTGGAGGGTAAAGCTGACATGGCGGGCAATGGACCAAAAAACGACGTTCATGACCCAGCAGCGACATTGTCCGGCGTTTTATGTTGCAGGGCGAAGCGAGTCTCAGCTCTATCAAAATATTTGCTTGAGCCGGGACGATGCAGTCTCCTCGGCAGCTGGAGGGTGACCCGTTAACGGTGCCCCTCCGTTTTCCCTCGCGGACGCCGGCGAAAGCACCGCGGTTCGTCTGTCAGCCCCCGGGGCCGTCCGTCATGATGTAGCCCATCAGGTCGCCCACGTTGTGCTCCAAATTTCGGATGATGTCCTTGACGACGTCTCCGATCGAGATCACGCCCACGACCTTGCCCGCGTCCAGCACTGGTAGATGGCGAAAGCCGCGCGCAGCCATCATTGCCATGCAGCCTTCCAGTTGGTCGTCCGGTTTGACCGTCACCGGGCCGCCCGTCATCACTTGGGCCACCGGAGTCTGCTTCGCATCGAGCCCGGGCAGCAGCACTTTTATGGCGCAGTCACCCTGGGTCACGATACCGACCAGTACGTCGTCGTCGATGACCAGCACCGACCGGACCCGGTTGTCGCGCATCTGGCGCAAGGCTTCGACGACCATGTCGCCGGAACGAACATGGATCAGGGCGCCACTCTTCTGGGCCAGAGTGTCTTTGACTGTGTTCATCGTTCCTCTCGTGAACCCTGTCCTGGCTCGCCTAGGTGGTACGCATTGAAGGTTAGGAGCCGGCTCGCTCAGCATCGACCATAATCTAGCTCACTACGCGGCTATTAATCGAGGGGCTGGGCTGGTTCGCGTCGCATCTCTTCCTTTGCTGACCCGGAGCGAATCGATGCCGAACGCATTGGCGGGCGTTTTGCGACCCATGGTCATTGGGCGCGAGCTCGCTTCGGTGAGTGTCTCCTCTTCCCCCAAAAGCGGAAATCAAAATCGGCGGTCGCAACTTCCGAAAATGACCCGGCTCATCCAGCGCGGGACCAAGTGCTGTGGCAATCTGTGCCGTCATCGGCGGCAATGCCCGCAATCCGGACGTTGGCCGTTTGACGGTGGAGCATAAATCTGCCCGCGGGCGTCCCTTAGGCGGCGGCAAATTGCAACGGCGGCGATCCGTTCGATCGGTGCGGCTTTTTCATTGACACGGGCTGTAAAAGGCCACATGAGCTCGCTATGGACAGTTCGCACCACGCCCGCCGTATCCGTGCACGTGCGCATCGCCTTTTGGCGGGGGCGTGGGATATGCGGATGCATTAAGCTAATCTGCTATCAGATCACGAAGGCCCCTGCCGGCAGCGGCGGGGGCCTTTGTGCTTTCGGGCCCCCGTCCGTTGCGACACAACGAAGGAGGAATACGTTATGGCCGTCACTCAACTCGACAAAGGCAATTCTTTCCGCGCGCTCCATCAAGGGGCGCGCGCGTTCGTCATCCCCAACGCCTGGGACGCGGGATCGGCGCGCGTTCTGGCGGGCCTCGGCTTTTCGGCGATCGCCACCTCCAGCTACGCGACTGCCGGCGCATACGGCACGCGCGACGGCAGGATCACCCGCGACCAGGTGCTCGCGCACGCGCGCGCCATCGTTGACGCGACCGATCTTCCGGTCTCGGTGGATTTCGAAAGCGGCTTCGGCGCCACCGCGAATGACGTGGCCGAAACCTATCGCCACGCCGCAGCCGCAGGCCTCGTCGGAGCGACGATCGAGGACCTCACGCCCACACGCCGAAAGGACAAGCCGCTGTTCGACATCGGCGAGGCGACCGAGCGCGTCGCCGCCGCCGTGGCAGCGACGCGCAAGCTCGGGTTTCCGTTCATGCTCACCGCGCGCGCCGAAGGCTTCCGGTACGGAAACACCGATCTTGACGACGCGATCAAGCGCCTGCAGGCCTACGAGAAGGCGGGCGCCGACGTGCTGATGGCGCCGGGCTTGCCGGACCTCGCGTCCGTGAAGGCGGTGTGCGCCGCGATTGCGAAGCCGTTCAATTTCATGGCCGGTATTCCGGGCATGTCGTTCACCGTTGCCGAGCTGGAAGCGGCTGGCGTGCGTCGCATCAGCCTCGCCGGCTCGCTCTATCGCGCCGCGATGGGCGGGCTCGTCGCCGCCGCGCGCGAGTTGAAGGACAAGGGAACCTTCGGCTACGTCGACACGGCACTGCCGTCGGCGGAGCTCGCCGGATTCATGCGGGGGTAAGCGGGTTGCACCCTTTTACCCAAAATGGTCGACAGAGTAGCCTTTCGCATCGCAGCAGCTAGAATCAGAGTGTCCGCACCACTGGTCGATCGGAACAGAAAAGGGGGCCCGGAAATGTTTCCGGGCCCCGCCGCAGGCCGTAGCGTCGACGAGCTGACTTAATAGTCCATGCCTCCGGGCGTTGCCGGGAGAGGAGTTTCTTTCTTGGGCAACTCGGCGACCATGGCCTCGGTGGTGATCAAAAGGCCGGCCACGGAGGACGCATCCTGGAGCGCCGTACGCACGACCTTAGCGGGGTCGATGACGCCAGCGGCGACAAGGTCCTGATACTCGCCGGTTGCTGCATTGAATCCCCAGTTATATTTGCTGTTTTCCAACAGCTTGCCGACAATGACCGAGCCGTCCTCGCCGGCATTCTCGACGATCTGACGCGCTGGCACCTGGATCGCACGGCGGACGATATCGACTCCAGCCTTCTGGTCGTGATTGCCGGTGCGCACGCTGTCGAGCGCCTTTAGGGCGCGAAGCAAGGCCACCCCGCCACCCGGCAGGATACCCTCTTCGACCGCGGCACGGGTGGCATGCAGGGCGTCGTCGACGCGGTCCTTGCGCTCCTTGACCTCGACCTCGGTCGCCCCGCCGACACGGATGACCGCGACGCCGCCTGCGAGCTTGGCTAGTCTCTCCTGCAGCTTCTCCCGATCATAGTCGGAGGTAGTTTCCTCGATCTGCGCCTTGATCTGGGCAATGCGGGCTTCGATGTCCTTCTTCTTGCCTGCGCCGTCGATGATGGTCGTGTTTTCTTTCTCGATCACGACCTTCTTGGCACGGCCGAGCATCTGCAGAGTGACGTTCTCAAGCTTAATACCCAGGTCTTCCGCGATCGCCGTGCCGCCCGTGAGGATTGCGATGTCTTCGAGCATGGCCTTGCGCCGATCGCCGAACCCGGGCGCCTTGACGGCCGCGACCTTGAGCCCGCCGCGCAGCTTGTTGACCACGAGCGTGGCGAGCGCTTCGCCCTCGACATCTTCAGCCACGATGAGCAGAGGCTTGCCCGTCTGCACGACTGCTTCGAGCAGCGGCAGCATGGTCTGGAGGCCGGACAGCTTCTTTTCGTGGATCAGGACATAAGGATCCTCCAGCTCCGCCCGCATCTTCTCGGCGTTGGTCACGAAATATGGCGAGATGTAGCCGCGGTCGAACTGCATGCCTTCGACCACCTCAAGCTCGGTCTCAAGGCTCTTGGCTTCCTCCACCGTGATCACGCCCTCGTTGCCGACCTTCTGCATGGCCTCAGCCAGATAGCGGCCGATCTCGGCATCGCCGTTGGCAGAGATGGTGGCGACCTGCGCGATCTCTCCGTTGGCGGTGACCTTCTTGGCATGGCCTTTGAGGTCCTCGACCACTGCCGCCACCGCAAGGTCGATGCCGCGCTTGAGGTCCATCGGGTTCATGCCCGCAGCCACCGCCCTGGCACCTTCCTTGACGATGCCGTGGGCGAGCACGGTCGCCGTGGTCGTGCCGTCACCAGCCTGGTCGTTGGTCTTCTGGGCGACTTCGCGGACCATCTGCGCGCCCATGTTCTCGAACTTGTCGCCGAGTTCGATCTCCTTGGCGACGGTGACGCCGTCCTTGGTGATGCGGGGCGCACCGAACGATTTGTCGAGCACGACATTCCGGCCCTTGGGCCCAAGCGTCACCTTGACGGCATTGGCGAGAATCTCCACGCCACGCAGCATGCGCTCGCGGGCATCGACGGAAAATTTCACGTCTTTCGCAGCCATTGGAATTCACTCCGAATGAGTTGGGTTGATATAGGAAAGCCGCGGGCTCAGGCGGCCCTCTTGCGGGCGACCGGCTCATCGAGCACGCCCATGATGTCGGATTCTTTCATGATGATGAGCTCCTCGCCATCGATCTTGACCTCGGTGCCTGCCCATTTGCCGAACAGCACGCGGTCGCCGACGCGGAGATCGATAGGAACGAGTTTTCCGCTGTCGTCGCGGCCGCCCGGTCCGACAGCAATAACTTCGCCTTGCGACGGCTTTTCCTTGGCGGTGTCAGGGATGATGATTCCGCCGGCGGATTTCTCCTCGGCTTCGATACGACGGACGACCACACGATCGTGCAACGGACGGAACTGCATGAACTCCTCCTTTCTCAAGTCAGTGATATTGTAAGACCGCTGGATACCCCGGAGTCTAACCGCGCACCGAGTTGGGTAACTGCGCGCGCAATTCAAGACGCCGTGTAAGATTTTCCGATCCCGCCACACATGCGGATGGGCGTGTGCTCGTTGTGTCTGGAGTACGAATAGCGATTGCCCTCAGCGCCTCTTCGCCGTCGCGATTGGTATCGCTTAAGCGCAGGCCATTGGCACCCGGAAAGCACGGTGCCGGGGGATCAGGCTCACGGCTGAAGTCCACTCGGACGACGTTGCTCTCACGCGCAATCACATGGCGCTCGACGACGCTCAGCATGGGAACACCCGCTTGCTCCTAGTGAGCCAATGCGCCGCTGCCATTCGAGCGGTTCGTGGGCTCACGGCGCAGTAGACCGCGGCGATGCAACACGCGCCGATAACGATGGCCGTTGGCTTGCCGATCGAGCGTCCGCAACGCTTCCATGATGTCGTCGAACCGCACCGGAGCGCCGCGCGCACTTGAGCGCAGATCGGGCGCCGCTTCGATCGCGCAGGCATCTGACGCCCATGATGCCAGAATGGCGCGCTTTTCGTTGAGCGTCAGGTCGGGATCGTCTACGACTTCCGAAGGATGTTCGAACGCCTGCGCCGGATGCAAAAGTTGGCTGAGATCATAGTCATCGCATGTTCTGTCGTTCATGTCCTTTCTCCTTCGACAGGGTTACGATTATTGACTCATCAGGACACCTGAATGGTCCGCGGCTTCGCCTTTTCGGCTTTCGGCAGCGTCAACGACAGCACGCCATCCTTCAGTTCCGCGCCGATCTTGTCCTGATCGATAGTGTTGGAAAGTCGGAAGCTCCGCGCGTAATTACCAATGTTGTATTCGGTATAGAGCGGCTGAAGACCCCGGTATTTGGTCAGATCAAGGCGGCCCTCCACAAATAGGACGCCTTCCTCAACGCGAACGTCGATATGGCCTTTGTCGACGCCGGGCATTTCTAGAATAACCTTCAAGGAAGCCCGATCCTCGTAGATGTCTGCCGTCGGCACGAACGTGCGCGCCGGGATGGTGCTTTCCTCTTTACCTTCAAGCTCCCGCTTTTTTTGCACTTGCAATTCTTGAGGTGACATCGCACATCCTCCGAATGTTGCTTGTCGCTTTCGGGTCGTTGTCAGCTGACAGGAATCGTCCGCGGCTTGTCGCGTTCGGACCGTGGCAAGAACAGTGCCAGGACACCGTCGCGATATTCCGCCTTGATGCGATCGGCCTCTAATTGGACCGGGACGGAAATTGTGCGGTCGAACTCTCCGGCGACGCGTTCGCGGCGGTGGACGCTGACGCCTTCCGGGTAGGACACCGCCTTTTTGCCCGCGATGCGGATCGCGTTTTCCTTGGCTTCGATCTGCAGGCTGCCCTTATCAATGCCCGGCAGTTCAATGATCGCCAGAAGGTCGCCGTCCTGCTGGAAGACGTTGACCGGCGGGAAGGGCCCCTCGCTCGTGGTCTGGTCTTGCAGCCAATCGCTGGCCAGACGCGCTTCGAGCGCCCGCTGCAGATTGAACAGTGCATCGAATGGATCAACAAAAGCCGTGATCATGCTCGCACTCCGCTACAGTGATACGAAGCGGCGCTCGAACGGTGATGGACGCCCTCGCCCGCCTCCGCGACACATCGATTTGGTTTTTGTTTTGGCACTGTCAAGAGGCGACTGCCAAAAAAATTTAGCGCCCATAACCGATTGAATTTACTATGCAATTATCTGCATCGGGACATTCATTCGTGCGCCTGCTAACCGCCTATTAACCCAGAAATTTTTACTAGGACGATCCGAGAAAACTTGCTCGGAGTGCTTCCCATGAACCTGCCATGCTACGCAATGAGCGCCTATGCGCGCGTTGCTCTAGAAACGATGGACCCGCGCGAGCTTGAAGCGAGCTTGCTATTAAAAGCCGCCGCCAAGCTTCAGGCCGTGCTGGATGAATGGGAGCAGAAGCCGCGGCAGGCGTTGTCGGACGCGCTGTTGTTTAATCGCCGGCTCTGGATCATATTTATTGACGCCGTCATCCGCGACGACAACAAATTGGCGCTGGCGGTCCGTCAGAATATCCTGAATTTGGGTATCTTCGTAATGGCTGAGACCTTTTCTCTCATGACCGCGCCGAAACAGAGCCACTTGGAAAATCTCATTCGGATCAATCGCGCCATCGCGTCCGGTCTCGGCAGCAAGACCGGTACAAGTCAACCGCAGCGAGCGGCTTAGTTTTTTTCGATTTAAAGCCAAGGCCCGTAGACGGTAACGCAATCCGCTCACGTGGTCGCGGCGGTTACGTTGGGAGCTTTTTCGTTCCGACTACAGCCGCTTTGCCTTCGCATCACATCGGCACACGCGGCGTCTCGCACCGCCGTAATAACACGGTCACATATCCTCAACTGTGTTTCATCCGCGAAGGCCACGACGCGATGAAGCCGCACCGGATTCCGATTGATGCCAGAGCGAGGGCAGGCGCTCAGAGCCTCGGGCACTGCTCCGACGAAATTTCGGTAGAAGAAATACTGGACGTCCACTCTCAAGGTTCCTTCCGGGGCCCGAGCCCTTGAAAATCACGGACCTTTTTCTACTTGAACAACCGGAATCGCGTCTTGGTGCCGTGCAGCATCATATCGGATTCTACCAAACACCGTCTTCAAATGAAGGTTGAGCCATGCATATCGTGATGAAGCACAACAAGCTTAGGCAGCCGGGCTTGCGACGTGCTCCACAAGGTCTGCTCGAAAGCGTCTACCGGCTTTGTCCCGAGCCAGGAGAAATAGCGGAAGCGACAGATAGAGCCTCCCTCTCAATAACCTTTTGAAACGCGAGAGTGAGCACAAATGAGCCAGGCGATCGACGATGCGAGGTTGGAATTAGAGGCTGCTCAGGCTGCACTGGATGTCGCACTGCGCACTTGGGACGAGAGCGTCTCCGAGTTATGGCGCACCTCGGTAGCATTGACGCAGGCGCAGAAGCGAGTGACACACGCGCATGAACTTTTGCGGGCCGCCCTGGATGAAGAGTAGAGAGTGACCTTGAACTACAAATTCCGCAAGTGAGTACTCGCGCCGAGCGGAGGCGTCAGTACGGCCGATACGGCCAGCAGGCGCATTGGCCATAGCCGAGCGGACCCGGCCGGCACGCATAATAGTAGCCGGTCGGGCAGGCGGGCCGATAATGGTAGCCCCATCTGTCCCAGCGCCATCCACGATGGCGCGGACCGTAGTGGATGCGTCCGCAGCCGTACTGTCCGCAGAATATTTGCGTCTTTTGGACGAGACTCGGGGGGGCGGGCGGCGAGGCGGCAGGCATTGCGGCGGCGTGCATCGTCGGCAACGCTGCCAGGAGCAGGGCGGTGACGGCAGCGGCCGCGATAACGTGTCTGCGCATCGGTTTCTCCAACGTGGTCTCTGGCGTCAGCGTTAGTGACGCCAATAGTGACGGTGCGCCGGGTGCCATTTTCGCGCCCAGACATCGGCCGGAACGTAGTGCGGTTCCGCGCTGCCCCAGATCGTCGGCTGCAGCACGTCCCAGGGATCGTCCCAGACCGGCCGATGGTCCCAGCGCCAGTAGCGGCGCTGTCGCCAGCGATGCCCGACATAATGGACCGACCTTACCGGCGCGTTATTGACGCCCGCGCCAGCGAAGGCAGCCGGCGCCGCAGGCCCCATGGCGTCGGCGGGATGTGGCCAAGCGCGGAGCAGGAGAGCGGCTGCAAATGCGATGGTGGCAATGGTGGTCTTCTTCGGCATGCCAATCCCCCAATGCCTCTTAGGTTCGCGGGTGAACGCACAGCGACTTTAGCGCATTGCATCGCCGCATTCACGTCACGATCTTGGCGCCGAAAGCGCGATGGATTCTGCGGTATTGCGGGCCGAAATGGGCTCATTTCGTCCCTTGTTCGGGGTCCGCAACCGCGCTAGCTCGGGCATGCCATGGCAACCAAAGTGATTCCCCCGAAAGACCCGGGCGACGTGCAGGACATTGCGCTGCGTGAGGCGCTGGAAGAGCGCTATCTCGCCTACGCGCTCTCCACCATCATGCACCGCGCACTGCCGGACGCTCGCGACGGCCTCAAGCCGGTCCACCGGCGCATCCTTTACGGCATGCGGCTGCTGCGTCTCGATCCCGGCTCGGCGTTCAAGAAATCCGCCAAGATCGTCGGTGACGTGATGGGCAACTTCCATCCGCACGGCGACCAGGCGATCTACGATGCGCTGGTGCGGCTCGCGCAGGATTTTGCCTCGCGCTACCCACTGGTCGACGGCCAGGGCAATTTCGGCAACGTCGACGGCGATAATGCCGCGGCCTACCGCTACACCGAGGCGCGGCTCACCGAAGCCGCGCGCCTCCTGCTCGACGGCATCGACGAAGACGCCGTCGATTTCCGCCCGAGCTACGATGGCGTGATGCAGGAGCCGGCGGTGCTGCCGGCGGCTTTCCCCAATCTGCTCGCCAACGGCGCGCAGGGCATCGCGGTCGGCATGGCGACCGCCATCCCGCCGCACAACATCGCCGAACTGTGCGACGCCGCACTCTATTTGATCGAGCAGCCGAACGCGCGCACCCGCACGCTGCTCAAATACGTGCCCGGTCCGGATTTCCCGACCGGCGGCCTGATCGTCGATCCGCCGGAGGCGATTGCCGAGGCCTATACGACCGGGCGCGGCTCATTCCGCCTGCGCGCGCGCTGGAAGACCGAAGACACCGGGCGCGGCACCTATCAGATCGTCGTGACCGAGATCCCCTGGCAGGTGCAGAAGATGCGCCTGGTCGAGCAGATCGCGGCGCTGATCAACGAACGCAAGCTGCCGTTCGTTGCCGACATGCGCGACGAATCCGCCGAAGACGTGAGGCTCGTGTTCGAGCCGCGCTCCCGCACGGTCGATCCGGCGCTGATGATGGAGAGCCTGTTCAAGCTCAGCGAGCTGGAAAGCCGCGTGCAGCTCAATATGAACGTGCTGGTGGGCGGCCGCGTTCCGCGCGTCGTCGGCCTTGCCGAAGCGCTGACCGAGTGGCTGACGCACCGCCGCGATGTATTGCTCCGCCGCTCGCGCTACCGGCTCGCCGAGATCGAGCACCGGCTCGAAATGCTCGGCGGCTATCTGGTCGCGTATCTTAACCTCGACAAGGTCATCAAGATCATCCGCACCGAAGACGAGCCGAAGCCGGTGCTGATAAAGACGTTCAAGCTCACGGATGTCCAGGCCGACGCCATCCTCAACATGCGGCTGCGCAACTTGCGGCGCTTGGAAGAAATGGAAATCCGCGAGGAGGACAAAAAACTCCGAGCCGAGAAGAAATCGATCGAAAGCCTGCTGCGCTCCGAAAAGGAGCAGTGGAAGACCATCGCCGGCCAGATCCGCGAGGTGCGGGAGAAATTCGGGCCGAAGACGCCGCTCGGCAAGCGCCGCACCGGCTTTGCCCAGGCGCCGGCGCATGACGAGGCGGCGATCGAGGAGGCTTTGGTCGAGCGCGAGCCGATCACCGTCGTGGTGTCGGAGAAAGGCTGGATCCGCGCGCTGCGCGGCCAGGTCGCGGATCTGTCCAGCTTGGCGTTCAAGGCCGACGATTCGCTCGACCGCGCCTTCTTCGCCGAGACCACGTCGAAGATCCTGGTGTTCGCCACCAACGGGCGCTTCTACACCATCGACGCCGCCAAGCTGCCCGGCGGCCGCGGTCACGGCGAACCCATCCGGCTCTATATCGAGCTTGAGCAGCAGGCCGACGTCGTCGACGTGTTCCGCTACCAGGGCGGCCGCAAGCTCATCGTCGCCAGCAAACAGGGCAGGGGCTTTATCGTCGCCGAGGACGAGTGCCTTGCCAACACCCGCAAGGGTAAGCAAGTGCTCAACGTCAAGCCGCCGGATGCCGCCCGCGGGCTGGCAACCGTCGAGGGCGACCTGGTCGCCGCCATCGGCGAGAACCGCAAGATGGTGGTGTTCCCGCTCGAGCAGGTGCCTGAAATGACGCGCGGCCGCGGCGTGCGGCTGCAGCGTCACAAGGACGGCGGGCTGTCCGACATCAAGACCTTCGAAGTCGAGAAGGGACTGACCTGGACGGACTCCGCCGGCCGCGTGTTCACACTGTCGCTGAAGGAATTGTCCGACTGGCGCGGCAACCGCGCCGACGCCGGCCGGCTGGCGCCGAAGGGCTTTCCGAAGAACAACAAGTTCGGCAGCAAGGCGAGCCTGTCACCGGCAAACGGCAAAGGCGCGGAGGATTAGCTCGGCAACAGAAACACCTTCAGCGCACCGAGCAGCGCTTTCGGATCGTATTGGCCCTGATAGACCGGCGGCGGCGCAGGGCCGCGCTTGAGCAAGGCATGGATCGCCTCCCACGCCGAGCGGACGGAGCACTCGATGGTGAAGGCGATTTCCTTCGGCGTGTCGACGTATTGGCCGATGAGTCCGAGATTGGTCGCGCCTTCCGGGACGGGCGGAGGCATTTCGCCGCGACGCCAGGGAAGCCAGACGTTGTTGACATAGGGCAGGTAGCACGGCACGCAAATCGATGACGCCATGATCGAGTCGAACTGCTTGTCGAAGTGCAGCTGCCGCAGCGTCTCTTCCAGGATCTCCGCGCCGTTGCATTGATCCATGCGCTTCTTGACGAAATCGCCGTTGCGGTCGGGATAAAGGCCGTAGCCCCACCAGATGCTCGTGCCCGGCGGCTGGCCGATGATTTCCGGCTGGTGGAAGACCGACAACGACAGGACCCAGCCCGAGTCCTTGAGCGTCACGAGCCCGCCGTGTCCCGCCTCGCTTCCGGTCAGCGCGGCCATCTGGTTGACGAACGCGGTGCCTGTATCGGTGACCGTGAACGTCACCCAGAGCGAGTCGGGTACCCGAGGCGGGCCGAAGAAAACCTCCGGATTACCGAAAGCCATGCGGCCCTGCGCGAGGCGTTGCCACAGCGCCCAGGACCGCCCGGTCGGCCGCGGGCAGGGCACCTCGGTCATCGATCCCGCGCAACGGTCGGCGGCCTGCGATCCCGTGGTCACCAGGACGAGATCGCCCGGAGCGACCGCAACCGACGTGGCGGCGCCGCCCCGTTCATAGTCGAGCCGGTTGACCGTGATGCGGCCGGGCGATGGCGCGAAGCCAACGTCCTGAACGAAGGCGCCGGTAAGGAAGTTGACGCCGCGCGGGCGCAGCCACGCGACCAGCGGTTCGATGAAATTCTGGTGCTGGTTCAGCGGCGTGCGCATCACGCCTGTCATGTCGGAGAGGTCGCCGAACAAGTAGAGGAAGCGGTTCATGTAGCGCCGAAACTCGATCGCGCCGTGTTGCGGCAGCGATCCCATGATCGTCGACCAGAGGAACCAGAATTCGGTCGAGAAAAATTCCTTGGAAAAGAACTCTTCGATGCGCCGCCCGTCCAGCATCACTTCCGGCGTCAGTACGACCCGCGCGAGACATAGCCCATCGCCGAGGCTCAGCCCGAAGCGCGGACCATGCACGATCCGGCCGTTGCGATCGAAAATGTGCGCTCTGTCCTGATACGGCTCGCTCTCATTGAAGGCGAAGAAGTCGTCCGTGACGGAAACTGCGGGATTGCGCGCCGAGGGAATCGAATTGAGCAGATCGAAGGTACAGCGAAATTCCTTGTCAAAGACGGAACCCGGCAGGTTGTAGCCGCTCGCCGCATTGCCATCGAGGAAAAAACCACCTCCAATGAGTTCGTCCGCCTCGTAGATCGTGATATCCGCCCCGGACATCTCCGCGTTGCGAATGAGAAGCGCGGCGGCCGCCAGCCCGCCAAATCCGCCACCGACGATATGCGCCTGCATCGGTCTCCTCCGTCACTCCGGTTGGTGAGCAAGAGGTGGTTCTGCCAAGCAGTTCCCTTCGTGGCCGTCTCGGACCGTAATTTTACTGTAAATTGGCCTCCCCATAATAGCCGAAAAGCGCGGCACGACGGTGACGTGGCGATCAAGCGGCCGTGAGACGTGGAAGCTGGACAAGACACCGCGACGCTGCCAAGAGGGCATTCGAATTTCGAACGCACTTTCGCGGAAGCTCTTGTGCTTCCAACCCACTCCCCGCGCAATGCAATGAGGGCCGATCCCGGCTTAGTGATGGATATTGCTACAGACGCCGATACCCGCTCTCAAAGGATTCCCGCTTCGCCCCCGGAAGATCGCAGCGCAAACACCGGGCCACCGCGGCATCGTCCATTGGTGTTCGTGGCCGCGCTGTCGACGATCTTCATGGTCGCGATGGAAGGAACCATTGTTGCCACCGCCATGCCGACAATCGTCGGCGCGCTCGGCGGCATCGACCTCTTTACCTGGATTTTCGGCGCTTACCTGCTGACGCAGGCGGTCTTGATTCCGATTTATGGGCGCTTGTCCGATATCTACGGCCGCAAGCCGGTGCTGCTGTTCGGGATCGGCGTCTTTCTCTTGGGCTGCACACTGTGCGGATTCGCCTGGAACATGATGTCGCTGATCGTGTTTCGCGTCGTGCAGGGCATTGGCGCCGGCGCGCTCATTCCGGTCTCGCAAACCGTCGTCGCCGACATCTACACCGGCGAGGCGCGCGCCAGAATGCAGGGCTACATCTCCAGCACGTTCGGCAGCGCCGCCGTCATTGGACCGATGATCGGAGGCGTGATCGCCACTCACGTGAGCTGGAAAGCGATTTTCTGGATCAACGTCCCGTTCGGCATTATCGCCGCCACGCTGTTGACCATTGCGCTCAAGGAAGAGGTGAAGAAGCGGCGCCATCAGATCGATTACATCGGTGCGGTGCTGATGGCGTCGGCGACAGTGCTCATCATGATTGCGCTGATCCACGCCGATACGTTCAGCATCACGACGCTCGCTACGGCGTTCTGCGTCGCCGCAGTGCTGCTCGCCGCGCTGATTTTCTACGAGAGCCGGACAGCCGAGCCGATGATCCCGGTGCGATTGTATCGCAACCGCCTGATTGCCGGCGGCAACTGGGTCGGCGCCGCCAATGGCGTGATCTCGATGGCGGTCGTGGGCTTTCTGCCGGTCTACATGCGCGCGCTGATGGGATCGAGCACGCTGACCTCGGGCCTAGCGCTCGGAACCTTGTCAGTGTTCTGGCCGTTCGGCGGCTTCGTCGGTAGCCGCCTCGTGCTGCGCATGCCCTACCGTCTCTCCTCGACGATCGGCGGCATCATTCTCGTGACAGGGATATCGCTGCTCGTGCTGCTCCATCCCGGCGCAAATCCGTTGCAGCCGATCATTGCCGTGGGAATCATGGGGCTGGGCATGGGGATTTCCAACATTTCCTACGTGGTCGCCATTCAGGCCAACGTCGACTGGAGTCAGCGCGGCGCCGCGATGTCGAGTCTGTTTTTCTCCCGCATCATGGGGCAGTCATTCGGCAGCGCCGTGTTCGGCGGCATCTTCAATGCGGGACTGGTGGGCGGCAGTTCGGGCAACGGCAGCGCGTTCGTGCATTTGCTCCAGGAAGGGGGCCAGCAGATCGGCAATATTCCAAGCGACGTCCTGGACGCGCTGGCTCACGCGCTGCACAACATTTACCTGGTCAGCGGCCTGATCGCCGTATTGGTGCTGGCGACGGTTCCCGCTTTTCCATCGGCTTTGAGGCTGCTCGACGACCGCTGAGGTCGCGGCATGGAGGCAGCATCAGGCGACGCGGCGCAGCGTTCACGCCAGCGCCAGCGCGGCGCACATGGCAAGGACGATCAGCACCAGCCCGCCGACGAGCATCGGCACCAAGCTTGCTCCTGATAACGGATTGGCGCCAGCCGGCGCCACATCGTCACGCGCTTGAATCGCCGGCGCCGCGGCCGGCACGGCCGGCGCATGATGCTCGGCGGATGCTGCGGAGGAGACGGACGGCGAATTGCCGGACGGCAAACGCTTTGCCGCCCGCTCGAAGCGCGGGAACAGCACGTCATTCTCAAGGCGGATGTGAGCGATGAAGTCGCGGTGGAACTTGCCAAGCCCGGCGCAAAGCGCCTGCCACGAACCGCAGGCGCCTTCCGGCGCCAGGAAGCCGCCGGTCATGGCCTCGATCTCCCGCAATTGCCCGTCATGCTCGTCATGATCGTGGCGCATCTGAGCGACGGGCGTATCGAGCGCACCGTGTGGCTGCCGCCGCATTGCCGGAAACAGGATGAGTTCTTCCTTCTTCATGTGGACTTCGATCTCGCCCAGCAGCTTGTGCAGCATGTCGGCGAGGCCGTGAGGCGTCTGCGGATGCTCCGCGTGGATGGCTTCGACCTTGCGCGCGAGCTTCACCAGTTCCGGCAACTCGCGGCGGTGGGTCTCATGGTAGCGGCTGATGATGTGGCTGATGAGGTCGTGCGTTGACTGCGGCGGCGCCGGCTCGGCGGTACGGGCGCCGTCAAGCTCGCCGAGTGCCTGCTCCAATGCGGCAAGATCGGCGCTGGCTTTTTGTGCTGCCGTTTCCAGCGCCATGTCATTGTCGCCGCAGAGATCGAGATTGAACGCGCTCAATACCAGCGCGGCGGCGCTGTTCGCTGCCGCGATATCGTGCACGTTTCGGCCGCGCAGCGGCTGCCATTCAGTCAGAGCAGGCATGCAATGGCTCCTTGTCCTCAGAGCTGACGGCGGGTTTCCTGCCGTCTCGCCGGCTCGTCATGGGAGCCGGCGCTTAAACATATATTGTCTATACTGCTTTTCAGTGATAAACAAGTATGTAATATATATCTTTGCGGCGGAAATGGCGGAATGACACGGCGGGACGACATGGCTGCGCTTGAATTCTCCGATGGCGCCATTGCAATCGACGCGGCAATCGTCGCCGAGGGGCTGGCGATCGCACCGCAGGCGCTGCTGCAGGCGCTGCGGGAAAGCGCGATCACCAGCCGGTGCGAGTCAGGTGTCGATGCGGACTCCGGCCGCTACCGCTTGACGTTCTTTTCCAAGCATCGGCGGTTCCGCGTCGTCGTCGACGCGCAAGGTGCGATTCTGTCTCGGTCATCACTCGATTTTGGCGAAATGCCGCTGCCCCGCGCGGTGCACCGGCCCGGCGGCTGAAACATTGCCGCACTTTAGCTTTAAGCCTCGGCTGACGCCGCTCCGTGTGTCACGCCGTGTAGTCGCTGCTGTGCTTCCCGCTCCATCGCGCGCCGGATGCGGACGGCTTGCGAGGTTTCATCCAGCGCCACCTCGGCAGCCTTGACGAAAGCCCCGGCCGCGACGTTGCACATAAGCTTGACGTGGCCCGCCAAGCCGATCGGCAGCGCGCCAAGCGCGAGGCTGCGCGCCGCCGGAACGAGCTTGGCGTAGACCGTATAGCCGCCTTCGCCGTCGAGCATCTCGCCAGCCTTCAGATCGCGCTTGGCGACCGCGACCGCATCGCTGCGCCAGCCGCGGCAATTGCCGGTCGGCTCGCCGCGCAGCGCGACGCTGGCGATCGAGATCGACAGTTCGAGACCGATCAGATGAAACGGCTTGTACATCGCCGCATAGCGGCCGCTCGGATCGGTCGGCAGTCCATATTGCTTGAAACAGGCCGCGGCGTAGTCGTTCTGCGCCTTGAGCACCGTGTACACGCCCCAGCGCAAATCGCGCGGCACGGGTTCTCCGTCACGCTTGAGCGACGACACCACCTCGACCATGCCGTCGCCGGCGAGGACACCGCCAAGAGATTTCGGCCGCAGCATAGTTGCGAGCTCATCCGCCCCGCACGGCGGAAACACCAGGCCGTCATGCGGCACGTCGAGCTCGCAGGCATTGGCGACCGCCGCCATTTCGATTGCCGATTTGGTGCCGTCGAGAAACGAATTGAACATCTGCGAGTTCATGCCGGCGGCGCGCGCCTCGCCGGCGGTCAGGCCGTAATGCTCCCAGACATGATCGGGCGTGACGGCGTGATAGGCCGGGAGATACTTGGTGCCCTTGCCGGCTGCCGTGACAGAAAAACCCGCCGCGCGCGCCCAGTCGACCATCTCGGCGATGAGCGCCGGCTGGTCGCCGTAGGCCATCGAGTAGATCACGCCCGCTTCACGCGCCTTGCTGGCGAGCCATGCGCCGGCGAGGGCGT
>Ga0265313_10000095_pt1 | contig 89645 bp, 69 predicted proteins | sample 4123metaG_FD_203122 | JGI IMG/M metagenome (GOLD analysis project Ga0265313, IMG submission 203122) | Rhizosphere microbial communities from Carex aquatilis grown in University of Washington, Seatle, WA, United States - 4-1-23 metaG | ecosystem: Host-associated > Plants > Roots > Rhizosphere >... | reverse complement strand
CAACCCGGCGGCGTGAGCCGACGGGTTCACTACCGCGACCGGTCGCGGTACTAAATCCGGCGCTGGCTCCGCCGGATTGATGACGCGCGACAACATGTGCGCGATCACGAGGCGCGGCCGCCCCCCCGGCCCCAGCCGTAAACAGGAGCCTCGGTCCGCGACCCGGCTCCGCGCTGGCGGACAAAGAATCGACATGGCCAGCGTCGATTTCCCGTAAGGCATTGATTTCTCATCGCCACACGGCCCGCTCACGCCGTGGCGGCGGCTCCTCATCATGAGGCGGCGCCTCCTCACGATGAGGCGGCGGCGCCTCGACACAGGAACGCGGCGCCCCAACGCCAGAAAGGGGCCGATCTCGTCGAAGCGGCGCCTTCTCCTCGTGGAAAGGCGGTTTCTCGCGCTTCGGCGACGTCGCCCCGTCACGAGGCGGCCACGCCCCCGCATCCGGCGCCGCCGCCTCATGATGAGGAGCCGCCGCCTCATGATGAGGAGGCGGCGCCGGGCCATGAGGAGGCGCCGCCCGATGGCGAGGACGGAACGCCCGACGGTGAGGCGTCCCGTCCACACCGTGGGAACTGGCTCCCCCCCGGCAAGGAAGAGGCTTCCCGGTGCGGGTACCGCCGCCCGTCGTCGCCATCGGATGCGCCCTTCTTGGCTCCGAATCGAGTCGACCGACGCCCGCGAGCTGACTGGGAGCCGGGCGGCTCTCCGGCCAAAACAGCACCCGCCGGCCGCGCGCCGCCAAGGGTGGTGATTTTCGTCGAGACCAAGCGCTGAGTTCGGCGGCCGCGCGACAAGCGCTGCGGTTACTGCGGCATTTTGAGCGCCGCCGACGAAGCCAGCGCGCAGGTATCGTCGAAATGACCAGTCTAGTTCTCATCCAGGAACGCCCGGACGCAGAGGGGTTCACAGGAAGGGCGGAAGGGCTGAATGGATCGAAAAAGTACTCAGATCACCGCTTCCGATCTTCCGGCCTTCCTGTGAATCCTCTCTGAGGATGCGCCGGCCTCGCGTCGCTCGCGACACTTGGAGACACGGCCTAGTAAAGAATCCTCGTCTTGATGCTCGTCTCGAGAGCGGCCACCGCGCTCTTCACACTACGCGAGACGTCCTGATCGAGATCCATCACGAGGTAGCCGATGTCGGGGTCCGTCGCCAAGACCTGTGCGGCGATGTTGGCTCCCTTGTCGCTTACGATGTGGTTGATGTCCCGGAGTACCCCGGGGATGTTGTGGTGGACGTTGAGGATGCGGTGCTTGCCCGGCGTCGGCGGCAGGTCGACTTGCGGGAAGTTCACCGCCCCCGTCGTCACCCCGCCATTGACGAACCGCACGAGCGCGCCGCCGACCTCGCGCCCGATCGCCTCTTGCGCCTCCGCCGTCGAGCCACCCACATGGGGCGTCAACACGACGTTCGATAGACCGCGCAGCGGGGTCGCGAAACCGTCACTGTTCGATTCGGGCTCCTGCGGGAAGACGTCGATCGCCGCGCCCGCCACATGCCCACTCTTGAGCGCGTCGGCGAGCGCTCCGATGTCGACGACCTTGCCGCGGCTCGCGTTCAGCACGTAGCTGCCCGCCCGCATCACCGCGATTTCGCGCTGGCCCAGCATGTTCTGCGTCTGGGGCGTCTCTGGCACGTGCAAAGTCACGAAGTCGCTTTGGGAGAGGAGCTCGTCGAGGGTCTTGGTCGCGTGGTTGTTGCCCATCGGCAGCTTGGCAACGACGTCGAAGAAGAGCACGCGCATGCCGAGCGCTTCGGCCAGGACCCCGATCTGTCGTCCGATGTGCCCGTAGCCGACGATGCCCAGCGTCTTTCCGCGCACCTCGAAGCTGCCCGTCGCGACCTTCTGCCACTGCCCTTGGTGCATTTCGCGCACGCGGTCGCCGAGCCGGCGCGACAGCATGACGATCTCCGCGAGGATCATCTCCGCCACCGAGCGCGTGTTCGAGAACGGCGCGTTGAACACCGGAAGACCGCGCTTGCGCCCGGCGTCGAGGTCCACCTGATTCGTGCCGATGCAGAAGCACCCGACGGCGAGCAGGCGGCGGGTCGCCGCAAGAGCGCGCTCGGTGACGCGTGTCTTGCTGCGAATGCCGAGCACGTGGACGTCTTCGATGCGGCGCACGAGCTCGTCCTCGCCGAGCGCGGTCTTGAGTGCTTCGAGCTGAAAGCCCTCCGCGCGGAACAGCTCGTGCGCGCTCGGGTGTACGTTCTCGAGCAGCAAGACCTTGATCTGATCTTTGGGAAACGACGTCAGGGGGTCGCTGTGGCTCACGCTGCCGGCATGTACCGCGGCTCGCGACGCGGCGCCACACGGGAAAGTCGACGTGTTACAAGCGAGCGTACCGCACCGTGAAACGTCGACTCTTCGCAGCAGCCCCCTTTGCGTTGGCCGCCCTTGCGCTCACCCCTTCTTGCGGAGGCGGTGGCGGCACCGCGCCGAAGCCAATTTCTCAGCCTTCTCGGGCTCCCGAGGCGCCCGTGCCCGGCGGGTCCGCCGCGGCCGTCGATGGCCGCGAAGGTTCGCCCACGGTCGCCGAAGCGGCGAGCTTCATCGACGACGTCGAACGGCACCTGCACAGCCTCTGGGTCTCGCGGGACCAGGCGAGCTGGGTCAACGAGAATTTTATCACCGACGACACCGAGGCGCTCGCCGCCGCCGGCGAGGAAGCGACCGCCGCATATGTCGGCGACGCCATCAAGCGTTCGAAGCGCTTCGACGCGATACGGAGCCAGCTCCCCGCAGACGTCGCTCGCAAGCTTTATCTTCTGTCGCTCGCCCAGACGATTCCGGCCCCGAGCGACGCAACCAAGCGCGCCGAGCTCGCGGGGATCGAAACGCGGATGACCAGCGACTACGGCAAGGGGCAGTACTGCCCGCCCAAGGGCTCGGTGCTCGCGGACGCAGTGAAGAAGAAGCACGGCGAGTGCCTGCACCTCGACGACCTGTCGCGCGTCCTCCGGACCAGCCGCAAGCCGGACGAGCTCGCCGAAGCGTGGCGCGGCTGGCACGCAATCGGGGTTCCCCTGAAGGACAAGTACGCGCGCTACGTCGAGCTCGCGAACGAAGGCGCGCGGGAGATTGGCTTCAGCGACGTCGGCGCCCTTTGGCGCGCCGGCTACGACATGCCGCCCGACGCCTTCGCCGCGGATGTCGAGCGTCTGTGGGCCGAGGTCAAGCCGCTTTACGACGCGCTCCACTGCTACGTCCGGGCCAAGCTTCGGGTCCGCTACGGCAAAGAGCTGGTGACCGACCACGCTCCGATCCCGGCGCAGCTGCTCGGGAACATGTGGGCGCAAGAGTGGAACAACCTGTTCGACCTCGTCGTGCCCTTCCCCAGCGAACCATCGCTCGACGTGAGTAAGAAGCTCAAATCGGATCACTGGGACGCGCTCAAGATGGTGCGTCAAGGCGAGCACTTCTTCACCGCGCTCGGCTTCACCCCACTGCCGCCGTCCTTCTGGGAGCGCTCGCTGTTCACTCGACCGCGCGACCGCGAGGTCGTTTGCCACGCGAGCGCGTGGGACGTCACGTGGAGCAGCGACCTGCGCATCAAGATGTGCATCGAGCCGACGGAGGAGGATTTTGTCACCATCCACCACGAGCTCGGGCACGATTTCTACTTCCAGCGCTACGGCCGGCTCCCGATTCTCTTTCAGCAAGGGGCCAACGACGGCTTCCACGAGGCGATCGGGGACACGATGGCGCTCAGCGTGACGCCCGAATACTTAAAGGGCATCGGCCTTCTCGACGCTGTCCCCGCCGGAGATCACGCGCGGGTGAACCAGCAGATGAAGATGGCCCTCGACAAGGTCGCGTTTCTGCCCTTCGGTCTCCTCATCGACAAATGGCGCTGGGAGGTCTTCTCCGGCAAGATTGCCCCCGCCGACTACAACGCCGCGTGGTGGAACCTCAAACGAGAGTACCAGGGCGTCGCTCCCCCAGGCCCGCGCAGCCGTGACGACTTCGATCCGGGCGCAAAGTTTCACGTCGCGGCGAGCACGCCGTACGTCCGTTACTTCCTCGCGCGCATTTATCAATTCCAGTTTCACAAGGCCCTCTGCGAGGCCGCGGGGTACACGGGGCCGATCGACAAGTGCTCGATTCACGACACCAAAACGGCGGGCGCTCGGCTGATGGCCATGCTCGACCTCGGTGCGAGCAAGCCATGGCCCGACGCCCTCGACGCCGTGGGCGGCGGCCGTAGCGCGGACGCGCGGCCGATGCTCGACTACTTTGCGCCGCTGACGCAGTGGCTCGCGGAAGAAAACAAGGGCCAGACGTGCGGTTGGTGAGATGAAGACGCTGCGAGTCGCGACGCTCAACATCTGGAACCGCTTCGGTCCCTGGGAGGAACGTCTCGTCGCGATTCGCGCCGGCGTCGGGACGCTCGCTCCGGAGATTCTTGGTTTGCAGGAGGTGCTCCGCCTCGAGCCCGGCGAGGGAGACGGACTCGATCAGGCCGCGGCCATCGCCGAAGGTTTCGGCTACCATGTCGCCCATTCTCGGGTGAAGGGGGAGCGTTGGGGCAACGCCGTGCTCTCGCGCTTTCCGATCACGCGCAGCCAGGTGTTCGACCTCCCGCGCGCCGGAACCGACGAGAAGCGCACGCTTCTTTTTGCCGAAATAGCGGCCCCCTTCGGCGCCATCCCGTTCTTCGTCACCCACCTCAATTGGAAGTTCGACGAAGGGCACGTGCGTGAAGTCCAGCTTCGCGAGATCGCCGGGCACGTCGAATCGCTCGCGACGCCGGGAGCCTTCCCCGCAATCCTCGTCGGCGACTTCAACGCAGAGCCGGACGCGGACGAAATTCGCTTTCTGCGCGGCCTCACGTCCCTCGGCGGCACGCGGCGCGTGTACTTTCAAGACGCCTTCGCCCTCGCGGGGGACGGCTCGCCGGGGTTCACGTTCGCCCACCGCAACCCGTTCGCGGCACCGCTGCGCGAGCCGGATCGGCGTGTCGATTACGTCTTCGTGCGTGGCCGCGACGATCGTTCGCGCGGCTTACCGCTGGACGCGAGGGTGTGCTTCGATCAGCCCGTCGAAGGCACCTTCGCCAGCGACCACTTCGGTGTCGCCGCCACTCTCCGCGCCGAGTGAGGGCTTGACACGGCGCGGCATGCGCTCGAGCGATCTTTGCCGCTTTGTGAGCTCGTCTGGGGACTCGGTCGGGAATAGAGGCGCCCTCTGCCTGTTTTTGCGGCGGCCCCTCGTGGTTGACAGGAAGATGCCCGTCGCTAGGATGCGCCGCGCTCCCCCCCCCGGGGTGAGACAGACTTGCCGTTATGTGGGAGATGGACTTCTCCCGGGGGATTGCAGTTGGGGGGCGGCCGTTTCCTCCACGGTTGCGCCGCATGGCCGGTACGCGGCCGTGTCGGGTTGCGTTTTGGTCCCTGAAGCCCTGCCGGAGCACTCGGAATGTCCAACGATGTAATGATCTACGCGAAAGACCTCTCGAAGAACTTCGGGTCGTTCCGGGCGCTCGACAAGATCAACTTCGAGGTGAAACGCGGCGAAATCGTCGGATTTCTCGGGCCCAACGGCGCGGGCAAGTCCACGACGATGCGCATCCTCACGTGCTTCATCTCCCCCTCGTCGGGTAGCGCTCGGGTCAACGGCCACGACGTCTTCGACGACTCCCTGAAGGTGCGCGAAAGCCTCGGCTACTTGCCGCAGCGTGCGCCGCTGTACCTGGAAATGAGCGTGCTCGAGTACCTGCGCTTTGCGGCCGACCTGCGCAACCTCGACCACGACACGTTCCGGCGGCGAGCGACGAACGTCGTCGAGGTGTGCGGTCTCGCGCAAGTCCTCGGCAAAGAGATCCGCTACCTATCGCACGGCTACCGGCAACGCGTCGGTCTGGCGCAAGCCCTGATTCACGACCCGCCGATCCTCATCCTCGACGAGCCGACGAGCGATCTCGACCCCAACGAGAAGGCAGAGTTTCTCGACTATCTCAAGCAGATCGGTCGCGAGCGCACGGTCATGCTCTCGACGCACAACCTCTCCGAGGTCGAGGCGTCGTGCGCACGCGCGATCATCATCTCGAGTGGACGAATCGTCGCGGACGGGCCGCTCGACGAGATCCGCGCCAAGAGCGGGCGCGTTCGTTACGTGGTCTCCGTGCAGGAGTCTTCGGGCGACGCCCCCTATCGGGGCCGCGGGGCTCCCCCGAACCGGGGCGACGTCGAAGATGCGCTCGGCAAGATCGCCGGGGTCAAGAAGCTCGGCGAGCTGCCGACCGACGAGCGCGCCCACGCGTGCGAGCTGGTCAGCGAACAAGACGTCGACCTTCGGCCGGAGATCTTCAAGCTGATGGTCGACCGGGGGTGGGTGCTGCTCGAGCTGCACCGCGACTCGCAGACGCTCGAAGACGTGTTCCGGACCCTCACGATCGGCGACGAGCGCCGCACCCGACACCTGGGCGCCGCGGCCGACGCAGTGGACCAAGACGACGAAGACGACGATGAAGACGAAGACGACAAGGAGGACGACGTGCCGGGTCACGCGGAGCGCTCCGAGCACGGCGAGAAAACCGCGAAGGCCGATCGGAGCTGAGTCATGCGAAACATCTTGATCATCGCCCGCCGCGATCTGCGGGCCCAGTTCAACTCCCCCGTCGCGTACGTCGTTATCGGCGGCGCGCTGCTCCTGCTCGGCGTGCTCTTCTTCCTCTTGCCCCGCATGGGGGGAGGCTTCCTCGAGGGGAGCTTCTGGGAGCGCGATCGCGCGTCGATGGAGGAGCTCTTCAAGTACCTGCCGCTGCTCATGTCGGTCTTCGTGATTCCGGCGGTGACGATGCGGTCGCTCGCCGCGGAGAAGGGTTCCGGCACGCTCGAGCTTCTGATCACGATGCCCGTGCGCGACAGCGAGGTCATTCTCGGTAAGTACCTCGCGGCGTGCACGATGGTGCTCGTCCTTCTGGCGGCGACGATGCTCTACCCGATCGCCATCTTCAAGGCGCCCTGGCACCTGGGCCAGCTGGATTGGGGGCCGGTGTGGTCGGGCTATCTCGGATGCATCCTCTTCTCGCTCGCGGCGGTCGCGATCGGGATGATGCTCTCGAGCCTCACCGAAAGCGACGTCATCGCCTTCTTCCTGACCACCGGCGTGCTCTTCGTGCTCTATGCGATCGGCTGGATGGTCGCGGCACTGCCCGGTGCGGCGGGTGACACGCTCGGCTTCGTCTCCTTCCAGACGCGGTACGAGTCGTTCGCGCGCGGCCTCATCGACACGCGTGCCGTCGTCTACTTCCTGTCGGTCGCCATCGTGTGTCTCCTCGTGAGCTTTCGGTCCCTCGAGAGCCGCAAGTGGTCGTGAGCAACATTTCCGTTCCGCTTTTGAAAGACGAATAGAGAGGCCATGGAGAAGCGCAATAAGACCGCCCTCGAAAGCGGTGTTCTCATCCTCATCGTGGCGGCGATCCTGGTCGCCGTAAACGCTCTGTCCGCACTCGGCGTCTACGCCCGAGAGGACGTGACCAAGTCGGAGAAGTTCACCCTCTCCAAGGGGAGCGGCAACCTGCTGCGATCGATGAAGCAGGAGCTCACCATCGACGCCTACGTCACCAAGGGTCTGCCCAAGCTCGACGCGTTCGTGCGCGACTTGCGTTCGCTCTTGCAGGAATACAAGAACGCTGGCGCCGGTAAGCTCGAGTACACGATCAACGAGGCGAAGGACGAAGACTCGAAGAAAAAGGCGAAAGACGCCGGCCTCATCGAGCAACCGTTCGGCGAGGCGAGCGACACGGACGAGAAAGCCGCCGTGACCCAAGGCTTCATGGGGCTCGTCTTCAAGTACGGCGAGCAGCAAGACGTCATCAAGTTCATTCCCCCCGACCGCACCGACGGTCTCGAGTTCTGGATCAGCAACAAACTCCGCGAGATTCGCGACAAGGGCGACGAGATTCACCACAAGGTCGGCGTCTTGACCGGGCATGACGAGATCAAGACGACCGAGGACAACCTCACGCCCCACAACATGGGCAAGTACGCGATCCAAGGGATCATCACCCAGAACTTTCCCTTCTACACGTTCCAAGACGTCGACCTGAAGAACGGGGACAGCGAGGTCCCCGACGAGCTCGACGGCCTCATCATCACGCAGCCGGGCAAGGACCTCACCGAGAAGGAGCTCCGGCGCATCGACCAGTTCGTGATGAAGGGCAAGTCGCTCGCGGTGTTCGCCGGCGCGGTGAACGTCAAGTCGGGCGACGCGACGATGAGCGCCACATTGAGCACGCACGGCCTCGACAAGCTGCTCGACGGCTATGGCCTCTCGCTGAACAAAGACGCCGTCATCGACCGCCGGGGCGTGCACCTCATCGTGCCGACCTCCGGAGGCATGGCCCAGGTGGACATGCCGCAGGTGCTCGAGGTGCAGGACGACCCGCGTTTCACGGGGGACGAGCAACTCGTCGATGCGAGCTTCCCCGCGCTGTTCCGGGTCACCGACATCGCGGTCCCGTTCGTCTCCAGCCTCACGCTCAAGACCGACAAGCAGCCGGGCGCGAAGCTGCGCACCGTGATGCGCTCCTCGCCGTTCTCTGTGCACTTGACCGGCGAGACCGCCGACCTCAAGCCCTTCCAGAAGTGGGCGCCGAAGCTCAAGGGGCTTCAGCAACAACAGTTCGCGGTCGCGGCCGTCGCCGAAGGGACGCTGAAGAGTGCGTTTCCCGAAGGGGACAAGCAGGGGGTCGACGCTCCGGCGGAGAGCGCCCATCCCTCGCGCGTCTTCGTCCTCGCATCGTCGCAGTTCTTGGCCAATCCCCTGGCGCGTGCCGGCAACGGGCCGGACATGGGTCAGTACGGCATGATGATGCCGGGGCTCGGCGGCGACGAGCAGCTCCTGCTCATCGCCGGCCCCTACGCGCAGCAGTTCATCACAGGAACGATCCTCGTGTTCAAGAACACGCTCGATTGGCTGATCGGAGATACGGACTTGCTCGCGGTGAGCGCGAAGATCCTCAGCGAGCCGAACCTCGTCTACGGCGACGTCGCCAAGCTGCGGATCACGCCGGACATGAGCGAGGAGCAGATCCGCAGGCAGGAAGAGGAGCTCAAAGCGGCGCACAAGGACCAGCAGCGCAACATCGAGTTCTTGCTCATCCTCGGCATTCCCGCGATCTTCGCCGCCTACGGTCTCGCGCGTTGGCGCATGCGCCTCGCGGCGCGGGCCCACGTTTCGCTGGCGTAAAACCCCGTCACCTTCCCTACGGAAATAGCCTCCATGTCACGCGACAAGCTCATCGTCTTCGGTGTGGTGTTGCTGGGTCTTCTCGGGGTCCTCGTCTACAAGCAAGCGCAGAGAGACGAGTCTCTGGGCGCTCCGATGGCGAGCGCCAAAGACTTCCCGACAGTCAGCGCCCCCACGGACATCGACAAGCTCAGCATCACCAACGGCGACAAGGGGGAGGTGGTGCTCGATCGGGTGCCCGATCCGAAAGCACCTTCCACGGACGGCGGCGCCGAGACGACGTGGGTTCTGTCCAAACCGGTCAGCGCGCCGGCCAACCAACAGGCGGTGAAGGACGTTATCGCCAACCTGGTCGACCTGAAGGTCGACTCCTTGCTCAACCTCAAGCTCGACGACGACGTCCGCAAGCAGAAGCAGCTCGACCCGGCGCATGCGGTGCACGTCGTCGCGTGGAAGGGCACCGACAAGAAGGTGGACGAGCTCTTCGGAAAGAGCGGGAGCGCCGGCGAGCTGGTCGTGTTGACCGACAAGCCCGATCACGTGTGGGCCGTGAAAGGCTATTCGTCGTACCTGTACACCAAGGACGCCAAGGACTTCCGCTTCAAGGAGATCCTCAAGTTCGACGACACCAACGCGTCGCAGGTGACGATCAACAACGCGCACGGCACGCTGTCGTTCACCAAGGGCGACAGCTGGGTCGGGACGATGGACAAGAAGCCGATCGGACGCTTCGACCCCGAGAAAGTGAAAGATCTTCTTCGCGCGTACAAGACCCTCAACGCCGAAGACTTCGGCGACGGCAAGACGGTCGCCGAGACGGGGCTCGACAAGCCGGAGGCGACGGTGTCGATTCAGCTCAAGGACGACGCCGGCAAGTACGAGGTGCTCGTGGGAAACGTCTCGACGGGGACCAATCACTGGGCGAAGCGGGCGGACGACGACACGATTTATCAGATCACGAACTACGTCGCCGAGTGGGCCCTTTCGGACAAGTCGAAGTACGAATCACCCGCCGACGCTGGCGCCAGCGCCAACGCGGGCGACGCCGGGTCCAAAAGAGCCAAGAAGTAAGCGACAACCACTCCCTGGCAAAACCGTGACCGCTCACTGGCCACCGGGGGCCGCCCGCACTTCGCGCGCGACGACGTCCAGCGGGGCCTCGCCCAGCGACCGCCAGGCGCGGAGGCGTTCCTCGGCCCCGTCGGTTCCGTAGAAAATCTCCGCCGCCAACGCCACGCCGAGCGCAAGCAGCGGGCGTTCGCGCGCCTTTCGCCGCAACGCTTCGATGTCCTCGTCTTCCGGATGGGAGAGAAGGCGGCTGCGGGCGGGCAATGTACCCCTGACGACGGCGAAGGAGAGGAGCACATCGTCGTGCACCGCGACGAGCGCGGCGGCCGGCGAGGCGTCCTCCGTCAGCGCCCGCAGCGCCCCGCAGACGGCCGCCCGCTCGGGAGGAGGCGCCATCGACCGCACGCGGGTGTCGGGCACCGCCGGACACGGGCGCTCGACCAGAAGCAGATCGCGCGCCCTCGCTTCCACGTCGGCCCTCGTGTCGTGTCCCCCCGCGAGCGTTCGCTCAGCGACTTCACGCAGGCGCTCCTCAATTCGCTCCAGGCGCGGCCGCAACGAGGACGGATCGATGGTCACGCCCAGATGAAGCTTCGCAGCCAGCGCGAGCTTGTCGGGCGCAACGACCCGGGGGTCGGCGCGCATGTCGTCGTCCAGCGCCATTCGCACTTCGGCGATCGCCGCCGAGGCACGAGGAAACTGGGTCGGCGCGAGCAGTCTCTCCAGCGGGTACAACGCGACGTCGAGGTCAGACGGCCCGGTGCGAGGCCGCGTGTCGCGCAGCGAGGCGCGGATATCGAGCAAGTTTTTGCTGGCCCAGGCGTCGCGATCCAGCCAGTCTTGCGGTGCCTTCGGCGACATCCACGTCGAGAGGATCCCGCGAACCAGGTCGCCTGAAGCATCGCCGAGCGCCTCCTCGTCGGCGGCGCGGGCCCGCTCTTCCTGGATCATCCGCTCGAGGAGCTCTCGCTCCAGCCTCGGCCGGGCGAGTGTGGTCCCCAACGGACCCGAGTCGGGAAGCGACTCGCGGAAGCCCGCGACGATCTTGGCGGCTTCATCGAGCGCGCGAGCGCGCGCCCGGAACGCGAACAGATCGAGCGACCCACCTCGAATCTGCGCGTTGAGGTCTTCGGCGAGCACGGCCTCCAGACCGACACGCTTCAGCACCGCCTCCGGAGGGGTCTCGTCGGCGCGCATCGCCAGGCGCGGGTCGGCGGCCGCCAGCCAGTCGATCGCGTCCTCTTCGACGCGAACGAACGCAAACGTCCGCGCGCGGTCCTCGTCGCCGGCCGGGTGGGCGGGCGCCTGCCGCACTCCGCTGGACGACGCCGACGCGCACGCAGCAGGCAGCAGCACCGCGACCAGGGCGGCCCGCCGGAGAGTCACTCTCCCATCACTTTCACGATCAGGCGCTTGTCACGCTGTCCGTCGAACTCGGCATAAAAAACACGCTGCCACGGCCCGAGGTCCATCCGCCCCTTGGTCACCGGTACGATCACCTCGTGGTGGACGAGCAGCGACTTCAGGTGCGCATCGCCGTTGTCGTCCCCGGTTCGGTGATGACGGTAGTCGGCTCGAAACGGAGCCATCTTCTCCAGCCACTCCCAGATGTCGGCGTGAAGCCCGCTTTCGTCGTCGTTCACGAACACACCGGCCGTGATGTGCATCGCGCTCACCAACATCATCCCGTCGTCAATCGCGCTCCGTTCGAGGATCAGCTCGAGCTTGGGCGTCAGGTGGACGAGGTCGCGTCGCTTTCCGGTGCGCAGCGTGAGGTACTCCGTATGGGACTTCATCGCATCCTCGAGAATAGCCTCGCATTCATTCGAGGCCATGCGCCAAGTGACACGTATGTTCGCCGTGCGAAAAGGCCGCCTCGGGCGGAAGCTCACTTGGCAGTAGGGCGCGCGCAAAAGCCGTTGATGCACTCGTAGCCCTGCGGGGCGTCGCAGCAGTCGGCAGCGGTGGTGCACTTTTCGAATTCACGCGCGCACCCGACTTTCACCGCGCTGCACGTCAGCGCTCTCGACGGGGTCGGCCGGCAAAAGCCGCCGCAGCACTCATCTCCGGTCGCGCAGGTCGCGCCGTCCGCGCTGCACGGGTCGACGACCCAAAAACCCCTCATGTTTCCCGCCAAGAGCTCCTGGCCCGGTAAGTAAAAGGCTGGGTGGCTAGGGTCGCGCCCGGGGGCCGGATGAAGGTCGATGGCGGCGATCCATAACTTCTTCGGCACGGGAGTCTTGCCGTCGGCCGCCGCATACGGGTCCCCCTGCGCGACGTTCCCGTACATGCGTCGCGACGTGAAGACAACCCAAGCATACCCACCGGAGGCGATCGGGTTGACCGTGGGCTCGTAGTTCATTCGGTCATCGTCGTCGTGGGCAGTGACGCCGGCCGCGACGGGGAGCACGCTCGTCCCAGTCGGACCGTCCCCGTTCAACGCGTCGAGCGCGATCGGACTCGGCAGGGTCGTCCCGTTCGCCGGAACGGCCGCCAGCCACAGGTCGGCCTTCGCGGAATGCCACGTCGACAGAGGAGAATCTCCGCCATTGGCAGCGGGCACGACGGTATTCTGAAAGACGATGGCGCTCGAGTCGGGCAGCCACGCAGGCCAGCCGACGTACCCGGACTGCGCGTCGGGGTTGGTGTACAGGCGACGCAGGTTCGAGAACGCGAACGATCCGCAACTCGGTGCCCCAGCCAGTGGTGCGACAACGGGGCCGCACGCGAAATCCATCACGTCGAGCGTCTGCCCACCGCCGCCGCCTGGCGGGTGGGTGCCCGTCCAGTAGTTGAAGGCCACTTTTGTCCCGTCGCGCGAAAAGGCGGGTGTGACCGCTTCCATGACGCCGTCGAGGCCGGTCGCTGCAATCGCGTTCCCGTTGTCACGCCGGAATAGGACCGATGGTCCCGCGTAGCTCTCCTGGGTATGTCGCGAGCTCTGGAGAGCGAATGTCCCGTCTTTCCACAGGCCGGACCACAGGAACTTCCGGTCGTTCGGTGTGCCGTCGCTGGAAGTCCCGCTGGATCCCGGCAGATCGGCGACGTATCGGGCGATCACCGCGCTCGCGTTCTTCATGTCATAAGAAGCTCCGTTTGCGTAATCGTCGACAATGCCGCTCGCGACATTGTCGGTCTGCGCAAAGAGGCTCGACCCGTCGTCGGAGACCGTGTGGCACACCGTGCATTGGTTGGCCATCGTGGGCAGTGCGAGAACGGGGTCGCTCGCGTTCGCCTTGATGGCCAACACGGCGGCGCCGTCGGTGCTCCCCGCCACCGGGTTCGCGAGGCGCGTGCTGTACGAGTCGTAGTAGAGGGTGCCGCGAAGAATGCCGGGCGCGACGGTCCAGGTCGCGAAAATCGGGCCGTAGACGCCGACCGAGTCGGCGATGCGTACTTCGAGGAGGAGCGGGTCGCCGCCGTTGCCGTTGAGCGCGGCTCTCCACGCGAGCGGGTCGATTGGCTGACGAATCAGCGCCGCCCCCGAATAGAAGCCTTCGAACTCGAAGTTGGCCTGCGTGAGGTGCACGTACGCGGCCGCAGCGGCGTGCGTGGTCTGCCATTGCACGAGCGGGGGCAAGATCCCGCGGGGCCAGACGGTCTTGTCGTACGGGTAAAGCAGAGCGAGCTCGGCACTCGATCCGGGAGCCTGGGGAGCTCCCCGCAGGCGCGCGACCGTCGCGTCGTCGACGGGTCCACCAGGACCTTCGCCTCCGATCCCGCCGTATCCTCCCGCGCCCCCTTCGAGGGCCCCGCCATCGAGGTTGCCTGCTCCACCGTTCTGGATCATGTGCACGCGTACTGTGATCGACGTCGTCGCGGCGGCGCTTCCATAGACCGCCGTCACCGTGCCAACGCCGGAGTAGTCGCCACTCGGGACGAGGACGCCCGACGTGACGTCGAGCGTTCCGAGCTCACCCCGGTCGATGGACCATGTCGCAGCGACGGGGTTCCCACGTTCGTCGAGCGCGCGGAACGCGACGGAAGCGGCTCCCGCGTCGCCAACGGCGACGGACGTCACCGCCCCACCGACCACGACGATGTCGACAACCGGTCGGCTCGGCACGATGCTCAGGGAGCCCGTCGGGACAGGCCCACCGGGGCCCGAGTCCCCTGCAAAGACGATAGGGCCAGTCCCGGAATCGCCTCCGGTGGTAGCGTACGGGCCTGCGCTGCCGCCCTCGAGACCCGAGTCCGCGACCGGGGCCGCCCCGGTCGTGCGTGACGCACACGCCATACCCACTCCCGACGACCAAATGACAAATAGGGTCGGGAGGACTCCAGCTCGGCGGACTCGTTTCAACGACTCGTCACGAGTAGACCGCGGTGTGCGCTGGGGCAAGGGCTTTTCGTCATCGAGGTCAAGACGAAACGCAGCCACGTCGCAGGCATCGCGTACCGGGCGGAGCGAGCTTCGAGCCCCAACGAGACCAAGCCCCTATAGGACCGGAGCACAACGGCGATCGTCGTGATCGGTCGTCACGATCGGGCATCGCCACGCTACGCAGGCATGGGGAGAGCCCCAAAAATGCCGATGACGTCGCCCAGAAGCTTCAGAGCCTCCGGGCGAGGCCGCTGAAACGAATTGCGCCCGATGATGCTGCCGAAGCCGCCTCCCGCCGCGATGGCGCGCACCTCCTGCAGGAGGGCGTCCGTCTCCTTCGCTTCGCCTCCCGAGAAGATGACGATCCGCTTTCCGTGGAACGCGCTCTCGACCACGTGCCGTACGCGGTCGGCGAGGGTTTTCGTCGGGATGTTGTACTTCTCGAACACCTTCTTCGCCTCGGGCTGCTCGACGTAGTCCTTCGGCGGCTTGACTTTCACGACGTGCGCGCCGAGCTGGCAGGCGATCTGCGCCGCGTAGGCCACGACGTCCACCGCCACCTCTCCGTCCTTGCTGAGTCCCGCGCCGCGCGGGTACGCCCAAACGACCGTCGGCAGACCATACTCTTTGGCCTCGAGGACGAGCTCCCTCAAGTCCTCGTACATCGTATTGCGGGCGCTCGATCCCGGATAGATCGTGTAGCCAATCGCGACGCAGCCGAGGCGAACGGCGCCTTTGACGCTCGCGGTCACCGCGCTGATCGGCTGATCCATCTTCGCGAGGGAGTCGGAGTTGTTCAGTTTGAGGATGAGCGGGATCTGCCCGGCGAACTTGTCGGCTGATGCCTCGAGAAAGCCGAGGGGTGCGGCGTACGCGTTGCATCCCGCGTCGATGGCGAGCTGGAAGTGATAGTCGGGGTCGTACGAGGCCGGGTTGGGAGCGAAGGAGCGCGCCGGGCCGTGCTCGAATCCCTGGTCCACCGGCAAGATCACGAACTTGCCCGTCCCTGCGAGCGCTCCGTGATTCATCAAGCGCGCGAGGTTGGTTTTCACGCCGACGTTGTCGCTCGAGTAAAACGACAGGACTTGCTTGACGCGATCGGTAATAGTGCCCATGGGGCAGGGAGCATAACCATGATCGAACCTAGTGCCTCATCTGTCTTCCCCTCGGTCGTCGGAACCACCCTCGAGGCGCACATCTTGGGCGGCATGCGCGGCTCGCCCGGAGCGACTGGAGAGTTCACTTCGCTCTTGAACGCAATCACCCTCGCGGTGCGCATCATCCATACCCGCGTGCGCGCGGCTGGGCTCGCGGGCATGCTCGGCTACACCGGCGAAACGAACGTCCAGGGGGAGCGGGTGCAAAAGCTCGACACCTTCGCCAACGAAGTGCTCTGCACCGTGCTCGAACGAAGCGGCCGCTGCGCCGTGGCGGTGAGCGAAGAGCTCGACGAGGCGAAGATCCTGAGCGAGGGGGGCAAGTACATCGTCGCGTTCGACCCGCTCGACGGCTCGAGCAACATCGACGTGAACATATCGATCGGCACGATCTTCTGCGTGTTTCGTGCGCAGGATGCCGGTGGCGGGTCCCTCGGCGCCCTGCAGCGAGGCATTGGCATCGTCGCGGCCGGCTATGCGATCTATGGAAGCGCGACGACGCTCGTTCTCTCGACCGGCCACGGCGTCCACGGCTTTACGCTGGATCCAGGGGTGGGCGAATTCTTCCTGTCTCACCCCAACATTCGGTGTCCGGAGCGCGGCAACACGTATTCGATCAACGAAGGGAACTTCGCGCGCTGGAGCGACAAGGTCAGAAGGTGGAGCTCGTGGATCAAGAGCGAAGACAAGGAGCAGGGACTTCCGTACGGGCACCGCTACGTGGGGTCGCTCGTGGCCGACGCGCACCGCACCCTGGTCAAGGGGGGCATCTTCGTGTACCCGGCCGATGCGAAGAACCCCAACGGAAAGCTGCGCCTCTTGTACGAGGCCAATCCGATGGCCTACCTCTTCGAGCAGGCCGGCGGCACCGCGACGAACGGGATCGACCGAATCCTCGACATCGTGCCGACCGGGCTTCACGACCGAACCCCTCTCGTCCTGGGCTCGAGGCGTGACGCGCGGGCCTATCGCGAGCTCATGATCGCGTAGGGAGGGGCACTACACCCCTGTCTTGTCGGGGCCCCATATGTGCTTGTGCAGCTGCAGCTGCACCCGGACCGCCAGCGCGTCTTCCAGCACCCAGGCGACGAGGTCCCGGGGCGCCAGCTTGCCGAAGACCGTGCTCGCGAGCAGCTGCGGCGTCCGGTGCGCGAGCTCGCGCGTGCGGATCGTCTCGCGCATCCACTCGTAGTCCACGCGATCGGCGAGCACGAACTTGATTTCGTCGCGCGGACCGATGTGGTCGAGATTGCTCCAGCGGTTGCGGTGCGACTCGCCGCTCCCGGGGCACTTGAGGTCCATCACCTTGTGGACGCGCGGATCGACCCGTTGCACGTCGGCCTCGCCGCTCGTCTCGACGAGCACCGTGCGCCCGGCATCGCAAAGCTCTGCCAAAAGCAGGAAGACCCCGGGCTGCAAGAGGGGCTCTCCGCCGGTCACTTCGACGAGCGGAGTCGAGAAAGCCAGCGCGCGAGCGAGCACGTCCGCGCGCGGCATGCGCGAGCCGCCGTGAAAGGCCTGCGGCGTGTCGCACCATGCGCAGCGAAGGTTGCACCCGGTCGTCCGCACGAACGTGCACGGAAGGCCGGCGAACGTCGATTCGCCCTGGATGCTTGCATAGATCTCGTGAACGACCAGGGTGTCCGCCTTCGACATCCATTCCTCAGCTTGCGTCTGGCTCGAGCGTTTCTGGCACGGGCAACTCGCCCGCCTCGATATCGTACGTCGGTGCGGCCGCGGGGTGGACCGGGACGCGCATCGGCGGCGGGATCAGCGAATAGTGGCGCACGAGCGCCCACCCCGCGGCCGCGACGACCATAGCCGCGAACGCGACGACGCGGACAAGCGTGGAAACGGGTACGTGCCGTCCGCGCGAGCCCAGCGTGGGCGTCGGGGAGCCTGGAGCGGTTCGTACCGTCCGCGGTCTGGGTGTCTTTGCAAAGCTCACGGAGATGGATCTTCTCGGCGCAGTCGCGCAAAGCTATACGAGAGCCTATCTCTGAAGGACGACGGTGAAACGCGCAACGCCGACGGTCGCGCTGATGGTTGCGGTCGCGGCCGGATGCACCGGCGCGGCTCCCGCCCGCGTACCGGCGTCTCCCTGGCGACCGCCGTCCCCCTCCCGCCAGGTGCCGCCTGCCAGCGTGTCCAACGTCCCTGCGTGGACGTATTGGGAACCGGTCGATGAGCCGGTGGTCGTGGCGGCGCTCGACCCGGTCGAGTTGCCGCTGGCCCCGGCTGAACTGGTACGGTCCGCCGCGCTCGAGGCAAGATGGCAGGTCGCGCCACCCGCCCTGCGCGACGCGATCGCCTCTGGTGGCTTCGCCGTCATGCGCAACGCGCATCCATCCGGCCGCCTGGGCGAGCTGTACGCGTCGCTCCGAGACGCAGGCATCCCGTGGGTCGTGACGATCGACGCGCTCTTCTTTCTCGCGCACTTGGCGTTCGACCAAGTGCTCGCCGAGGTCGATGCCCATGGCCTCGCCCCGCTCGTGTCCACGATGCTCCATCGCGTGGAGGTGCGCCTCGCGACCGAGGGGCGAACCGCGCGGGCAGACGTCGCTCCGTCGTTCGTCGTCGCCCGCGGCACGGTCGCCGTCGCGCTGGCGCTCGCGGAGCCCGCCTACGCCGCCGCGCCCGATATCACGCGCCTCGTCGCAGCGGAGAAGGCACGCGCAATCGCGCGCGCTGGGATCGAAGTAAGCCCCCTCCTGGGGGTGCCGATGGACTATTCGGCGATGTCCCCGGTGGGCATGGCGGACCGCGACCCGGAGCGCGCTGGCTGGTTTCGCGCGGTGGCCTGGCTACAAGCCGCAGCGCTCCACCTGGAGGGGGCGGGCGAGCATGACGCGAGCGCCACGGTCGACGTCGCGATCGCGCGTCTGCATGCGCGCGCCGCGTTGCTGCTGGCCCACGCCGTCGACGGCGGCGTGGACGCAGTTGCGGCGAGCGCGTGGGATCGCGTGGAGCGTGCCGGCGAGCTGATGATCGGCGGCACCGACGCCGTGTCGCCGCGCGACCTCTCCGTGTCCGCGACACGCGCTGGGCTCGACATGGGCAACGCGGACTGGATCGGCAATGTCGTGCGCGTGGATCGAGTGCGGCATGCCGCGGCGGGTGGACACGTCGCCGCCGCATTCATTCTCTTTGGACCGCGCGCTGCTCCGGATACCGACGTGCTCGGCGCCCTCTCGTTCCCGAGCGTCGGGGCGAGAGACGCTTCGAGCGCACCGGTCACCTGGGGAGCTCCGGACAATGCCGACCCACCCGCCGCCCTTGGCCACCGCGTGCGAGCGCTGCCCACTGCGCTCGACGTCGCCGCGTGGCTGGGAGCGGGAGAGGCCCGCGCGGCGCTGCACGACTCGGGCGACGACGCGTACGAGCGCTACGACGAGACCATCGAGCTCCTGATGCACGCCCGCGCGGCCGACGCGTCCTCGGGTTCTCCCGACCTGCACCGCAGCCCGTACTTGTCGACGCTCGACGCGATCGGGACGTGGCTGACGCCGTCCGCGGGCGACGCCGTGCAGCCCGCGGCGGCAACCTCGGAGTGGCGCAAGCGCAAGGCGGACGTAGCGCTCGCGGCCTGGACGGAGCTGCGCCACGATGCCACCGCGCTGACCGGTGTCCCGCTCGGAGACGCGCGCCTTCCGCCGCCCGTGTCCGGCCAGGGAACCGTTCCAGGGTTCGTCGAGCCGCATCCGGAGGCCATCGCGAAGCTGGTCGGGCTCGTTCGCCAGATCGGCCACGCGCTCTCGGCCGAAGGAATACTCCCGAGCGGCTCGCCGGCTCTCGCGTTGCTCCACGAGGTGGACGACCTGCTTTGGACGTCCCTGGGCGCGGCAGTCTACGAGACGGCCGACGAGTCGCTGCCGCCGCGGCTGGAGGCTGCGCTGTCCGCCTTTCCCGCTCGGATGGTGGCGCTGGAAGCCGCCCTGGGGGACGCCGCCGAAGTCCCCCTCGCGGCCGACGTTCACATCGCCGCGTCGCGCGCGCTCGAAGAGGTGACGGGGCGCGTCGACGAGATTTGGCTGGTCATGCGCGAGCCAGCGACCCATCGGCAGTGGCTCGCGATCGGGGCGTCGATCCCGCACTACGAGATCGTCCAGCCCGCTTCGCGCCGCCAGAGCGACAGCGCCTGGCGCGCGCGCCTTCAAGCCGAGGGTGACCCTCCGCCCGGGCCGCTGGAGCGGGCCTATCGCGTCGAAGCGGAGCCGGGCTCGCCCTGAAGCGGACCACCCAGAGCGCGCCTCACGTGACGATCGTGACGTCCAGGCGGGAGCCCGTTCGCGCCATCGCGTGGATGGTGCTCGCCCAGCTTCTGTTCGCGCTGATGGCGATCGGCGCCCGGATTGGCGGGCGGAACGTGCCCTGGCCGGAAGTGGGCGCGACGCGGTTTCTGGTCGGAGCGATGACCGCTTTCACGGTCGGGCGGGTGCGCGGGCAGTCCTTGCGCATCACGCGCCTGCGAGAAGCCTGGCTACGCAGCCTCTTCGGAACCCTCAGCGCAGCGGGAACCTTCTTCGTCTATGCCGCCCCCAACCTGCCGATCGGCGACGCGGTCACGCTGCTGTCGACGTCGCCGATCTTCGTCACGCTTCTGAGCGCGCCCATCCTCGGCGAGCGCGTTCGCGCGAGAAGCGGCTGGGCGCTCGCCCTGGGCTTCTGCGGGATCGTCATCGTGGCACAGCCCTCGTTCTCGACGGCCGGGCACGTCGTCGCGGCAGGAGCGGGCGCGGCTCTGGCGAGCGCGCTTGCGATGGTCTGGCTGCGGCGAATCGGTCCGAGCGAGTCGAGCGAAGCGATCGTGTTTCACTTTTCGTGCATCGGCTTCGGGGCGATGCTCCTCGCGTCGCTGCCCGTCTGGAAGACGCCGAGTGCGGGCGACGCCCCGGCGCTGGTGTTCATGGGACTGAGCGGCGGTCTGGCGCAAATCGCGATGACACGGGCCTATGCGTTGGACCACGCGGCGCGTGTGAGCATCGTGGGCTTCTCCGGCGTCGTGCTGATGCGCCTGCTCGCGGTGCCCGTCTTCGGCGAGATCCCGAGTGGGATGCAGGCGGCCGGCTCGCTCCTGGTCATTGCGTCCGGAATTCTCCTTGGCTGGCGACCGCGGACGGCGGAGCGAGCTAAGCTCGGCGAGTGACGCCACCCCCGCCGCCGGGCCCGCCGTGGGATCTGCCGGTCGGGGGCGCGCCCCTGGCGTTCGTCGACCTGGAGATGACGGGTCTCGACCTGGCATGCGATCGGGTGGTGGAGGTTTGCATCGAGCGGGTCGTGGGCGGGGAGCGCGTGGCCTCGCTCTGCGCGCTGGTCAACCCGGGCGAGCGCGTGGGCGGCGCGAAGCACGTGCATGGCCTCGACCTGGCCGAGCTCGCCGGCGCGCCGCCCTTTGCGCGCATCGCCTCCGAGGTCGTTTCGCTGCTAAAGGGGGCCATTTTCGTGGCCCATGCCGCGAAGTGGGACGCGCGCTTTCTGCTGGCCGAATGCGGCCGCGCCGGGGTCGAACTGCACATCGAACATTGGCTGGACACGCTCGTGCTCGCTCGACGTGCGTTCGCCTTCCACTCCTATTCGCTCGGCGCCCTCTGCGGCGAGCTGGGAATCGACCCTGGCCGAGCCCACCGCGCCGAGAGCGACGTGCGCGCAACCCGCGCTCTCTTCGACCGGTGCGTCGCGATTTTGGCTCCCGTGAGCCCACGCGACCTCTGGGAGGTTCGCGTCGGCGAGCGGCGCGCGCGGCAGGCCGTGGTGGACGCGTGCTCGGCCGCCGTGAAGGGCGGCTTGCCCGTGACGATCACCTATCGAGCAGCCCGCCGGCCTCCCGAGCCGCTCTCGATGGTGTTGCTCGAGGTCCGTTCCGACCTCGACCCGCCGCGCGTTGTGGGGTATCAGCTCCCGGGACGAGGCCGAAGGCAACTGCGTGCCGATCGCATCCTGCGCATCGAGCCCGCTCCCGATCCGGCCCAGCCGTGAGAGCCCACCTCGATGCGCCGTTGCCTGTTCGTGCTTGCCGCCGTTTGCTGTGCCCCCATGGCCTGCGGCTCGTCGCTCGGTCCGCAAGTGCCCGCCCGGTCCCCGGCGGCGAGCCAATGGCTCGACCGCGGACGCGCCAGCTACCGGGCCGGTGACTTCGACGACGCGCGAGACGCGACCCGACACGCCCTCGACGCGGCGCCCAACGACCCGGACATCCGCGAGCTTGCCGCTCGGATCGCGCTCGTGCACCTCGAATATTCCGACGCGCTCCGGTTGACCGAGGGGCTTACTTCGACCGACGCGCACAACATCCGGGGACGAGCGAGCTGGTTCTCCGGCGACTTGGAGCATGCGGCCGACGAGCTCGAAGCGATGCTCGCCGACCCGAAGGTGAAGGACGGCTGGGCGCGCGAGGTGGCCGCCCTCGCGCGACGAGGGTCGGGCCGGCATCCGTTCGAGATGGATGGCGGGCTCGTGGCCGAGGTCGAGATGCCACGCGCGATCGAGCGCGTGTCGCTCGGCGCGGCGGACGTCGTGCCGTGCGAGCTCGACGGCGAGCGGATTTTGGCCTTGGTCGCCACCGGCTCGAGCGAAGTGCTCCTCGACGCGAACTCGCGCCACGAGCCTGCGTGGGTCAGCCTGCGCTTCGACCGCGTCGAAGTGAAGGACGTTCCCGCGCTCGTCGGCGATCTTTCGCCGATCGCCCGTCAGATCGGGGTGCCGATCAAGGCCCTTCTCGGCGCCCAGTTCTTGCGCCACGTCAACGCCACGTTTGATCGCCGGGGCGACCAGTTCGTCGTACGCCGGCACGACGCGCCGCCGCCCCCCGACGCGAGCCGCGTGCCCCTCTACTACCTGCGGGGCGGAGGCATGCTGCTGAGAGCGGCCGTCACGGCGCGTGACGAGGCGGCGCTCCCCTTCCTGGTCGACAGCGCCCGACCGTTCCCGCTCTTGCTGCAGGACGCCGCGTGGAACAAGGCGGGGATCGACGTGCGAACACTAACGCCGGTCCCCGACATGCCCAACGTCAAGCACGGGTCCGTCCCTATGTTTCGGATGGGCGGCTTCGATTTGGCAAAGACCCCCGCGATCGCGGGAGCGGACATCGCGGAGGTGGCCAACGGGGTCGATGTCGACTTGGGGGGCGTCCTCGGCGCGGACCTGCTTGCCTTCTTCCGCGTGACCTTGGCCGACGAAGGACGCTTCATGTGGGTCGAGCCTGATCCGACGTTGCTCGGCACCGAGCCCCCGGCCAGCGATCGCCCCAAGGCCCCGCCGCCTCCCGCTTCGTCTGCGACGCCCGGGGCGGACCAGCCGCCGGCGCGCGCCGGTGCGGCGCCGTCCGCTCCGGCCGTGGCACCCTCCGGCCGTCAGGACCGATGAGCCCCGCCGTCGCCCGCCTGGCGATTTATGCCGGAAGCTTCGACCCGCCCACCCTGGGCCACCTCGACCTGATCGAGCGGGCCTCTGCGCTGTTCAGCGACGTCATCGTGGGCCTCGGCAAGCACGCGACGCGCAGTCCTTTGTTCACCGTGGAAGAACGACTCGACCTGGTCGCGCGCATATCCAGGCATCTTCCGAACGTGACCGTCGAGGCATTCGATGGGTTGCTCATCGACTTCTGCAAGAAGGCGCGGGCGCGGGTCATCGTTCGCGGATTGCGCGCTGCGACCGATTTCGAATACGAGCTGCAAATCGCTCACGCGAACGCCGACCTCGAGCCCAACGTGGACACCGTGTTCTTGCCTACCCGAACGAAGATGGGGTTCATCAGCGCCTCGCTGGTGCGCGAAATCGCGAGCCACGGCGGTGACGTGAGCCGGTACGCACCTGCGTTGGTCTGTGAGGCGCTCGCTAAGAAGTTCGAGACGTAGGCGACCCGTAGGGCATGAGGCGTCACGGACAACGTCTCGCCGGTTTCGAGAACACGGCCGACGGCTTGGTCGGACGCGTTCTCCGCACATTCCCGCGCTGCGATCGCGCTCCTTCCGAGCAAAGGTGATAGAAATCGCGTTAGCCGGAACGGAGCCCCGACGTGCGTGCACCAAAGGCCACGCCGGAGGGGCGCAGCGGAGGCTGCACCAGGACCGACCAAGAGAAAACCTCATGACCACACGAGCCCCCTCCCAATCGCCGCCGTCGTCCGTCGCGGCGCGCGTCGAAGACTGCGTCTTCGCCATCAAGAAGCGAATCGCGGTCGAACCGCGGATCGGCATCGTCTTGGGTAGTGGCTTGGGAGCGTTTGCCGACACGCTGCACGGCTCGGTGAAGGTCCCGTATCGCGACCTGCCGCACATGCCTCTGTCGGCCGTTCCAGGGCACGCGGGCAACCTGTGCTTCGGCCGGGTCGGCGACGTGCCAGTGGTTTGCATGCAGGGGCGGGTTCACCTGTACGAGGGCCACTCGATCGACAAGGTCGTGCACGGTGTTCGCACCATGGCTCGCCTCGGCGTTCGATCGGTGCTCCTGACGAACGCCGCGGGCGGGCTCGAGCCGTCTTGGGCCGCCGGTGACCTCATGGTCGTGACCGACCATGTCAATCTGACCGGCGGCTCCCCTTTGGTGGGTCCGAACGACGAGGCGCTCGGCCCCCGCTTCCCGGACATGACCGAGGCGTACGACGTCGAGCTCCGGACCATGCTCCACGCGGTCGCTCGCGAGGCAGGGGTCGCGCTGCGCGAGGGCGTGTATGCGGGGCAGCTCGGGCCGTCCTACGAAACCCCGGCGGAAGTCCGAATGCTGCGAATGCTAGGCGCGCAGGCCGTCGGGATGAGCACTGTGCACGAAGTGATCGCGCTTCGGCACATGGGCGTGCGCGTCGGCGCGCTCTCGTGCATCACGAACCTCGCCGCTGGCCTTTCCCCACGACGTCTCGATCACGCGGAGGTCGAGTCGATGGCGCTCTCGCGGCGCGACGCCCTGGCGACGTTGCTCGGCGGCTGGATCGCACGGGTGGGCGCCTGAGGCAGGCATGAGGTCGGCTTGAGGTCGAGCGTGCGAGAGAGCGATCGGGCGAAGAGATTGCGTAAACCACTCCCCGACCTCGAGCCTGTTCTCGACGCCGCTCGCCGGGCGCGCGCAAACGCGTATGCGCCTTATTCGGGCTACCGCGTCGGTGCGGCGCTTGTCACGGGTGGGGGCCGAGTCTACGCCGGCTGCAATGTCGAGAACGCGTCGTTCGGCGCGACCCTGTGTGCCGAAAGGTCCGCGGTGGCCGCGATGATCGCGGCTGGAGACTCCGATCCGGTCGCCTGCGTTCTCGTCACGGCGGGCCCTCGCCCCGCGCTGCCATGCGGGATCTGCCGCCAGGTGCTCGCCGAGTTCGCGATCGACTTGCGCCTCGTCCTCGCTGCCGAGGACGACAAGGGGCGCATCGTGCGGCGTTCGTCTGCGCGCCTGAGCGCATTGCTCCCACATGCGTTCCGCCTCATAAGAAAGGGCGCGAGCGCCAAACGGTAGTCGCGGACGAAAGCCGTAGTGATACTCTGCAATCGTGGTCACTCCTGCCGTTGCGACTGCCCCTCTTCTCGAACAGCTTCTCGAACCTTATGAGCTGCGACGTGCGATAGGGTCGCGTCCGAGCCCTCTCTATGTGGTCCGGCACGCGGCGCTCGGCGCGAAACCGAAGTTGTTCGTCGCCGAACGATTTGTGGGTGTCGCCGGGGCCGGCGCGCCGGAATGGGCGACGTTCGTCGCCGAGGCGCGGCGCATCTCGTCGCTCGCAAGCGCCAACGTCGGGCGCGTTCGCGAGCTCACGGTGCGCGGCGACGACCTCATCGCGTTCTGGGATTTCATCGACGGTGAGGCCCTCGTCGAGACGTGGCTTTCGAGCATGCCGCTCGAAGTGTCGCTCCGGATGGTTCTCGACGTTCTCTCGGGGGTCGGCGCAATTCATGGGCTCCGGGATACGAAGCAACGGCCGATGGGAATCGCGCACGGCGAGCTGTCGACCGCGACGATCGTCGTCGGCCTCGACGGCTCGGCGCGCGTGTGTCACGGCATCGCGCGGCGGATGCCGGGCGCCCGCCCCGCGGATGCTTCGATCGGGTACCTCGCGCCGGAGGTGCACGCCGGCCAAGCGTACGACGCGACGGCGGACGTGTTCAGCGCCGGGGTGTTGCTCTGGGAGGCGATGAGCGGCAGGCGGCTCTTCTCCGAAGGCGAGGCGGCGGCGATCGTCGGGCGTGTGCGAGGTGGAGGCATCCCGCCGGCGGCCGTGCGCGACGGGGCAGCGTGGACACGACCCCTGGTCGCCGTGGCGGCCAAGGCGCTCGCGCCGTCGCCTGGGGACCGGTGGCCGAGCGCCTCCGCCATGGCAGCCGAGATCCGCAAGGCCGTGGGCCTGAAGCTCGCGTCGGCCACCGCGGCGGGAGCCTTCGCCAAGAGCGCGATGGGCGAACGTGCGAAGGCCCGGCGCGAAGAGCTCGAGTCGGGGCTCGGGGTAGCGAGAATGCCCGAATTGGGCGCCGTGGCCACCACCGTGCCCGAGGTGGACCGCCTCGACGCGGACATCGATCTCGTCGCGGCGAGCGTGCCACCTCCCGCGCCCGTGTCGCTCGTCCCGGAGCCAATCGACGACGCCGTCGTGGCGGATCAATCACCGCCGCCCCTCCCCGAGCGCGCCCCCCGAGCGGCGCGGCCGGTTGCGGCGATCGCCCCGCAATCGTCGGGCGACGACGCGAACATGGCCCAAGACTTCGCCGCAGCGATCGACGTGCCGATCTCGATCGCTCCGCCCCCTTCCGATCCGTTCGAAGTCTCGCCCACTTCGATCGAGACCACGGGCTCGTTCGATCCACACGGCGGCGCCACCCGCCGCCGGAGGGTCGCTGTCCTGGGCGGGGTCGGCGCCTTCGGACTGGTCGTCTTCGCGCTCGCCGGTTGGCGCGCAACGCACCGCGATCCCGAGACATCGGCGGCGTCGCACGACCGGCCGCGAGTCATGGCGGTTCGCGTCGATCTCCAATCTGCCGCCCGCCCCGCCCGGCCTCCCGCGAGTGCCCCGGAGCGCGCGCCCGTCGCCGCGCCGCCCCCGGCTCCCATCCATGCTGCGGCGCCGACGCCGGCGGTCGCCGCCGGCGCATCCCGCACGCCGGAATCACCGCCCCCCGCGAGCTCGGCGAGCGCGCCCAAGCCTGGAGCGCCGGCGGTCGCGTCCCAGAAGCCGCCCTCTCCCCCACCCGCGCGCCCAAAGCCCCGGTCGAATTCGGGCTACGATCCCGGCGCGCTCTGACTATGATGGCGCTTCCGAAGCGCTTCCACCTGAGAAGAAACATGCGCTCCGTCGATCACCGACTTCGCTTTTTCGTGGGCTCCTGCGCCGTCGCGGGCGCCCTCGTGGTCGGCCCCTCGATCGCGAACGCCGCAGGCGTCTCGCCTCTGGACGCGACCGCCGAGCAAAAAAAGGAAGCGACCGACCACTTCGCGGCCGGCAAGCAGGCACTCGCCGTCAGCGATCTCGAAAAAGCGGTCTCCGAGCTGCGCGCGTCGCTGGCGGTCGTCGACAGCCCCAATGCGCATCTCGAGCTCGCGCGAGCGCTGCGCGATTCGGGCCAGGTCGCCGACTCGTGGCTCGAGTACGGGCGGGCCTCGGAAACGGCAACGCAGCTCGCGCCGAAAGAAGAGCGTTATCTCAAGACCGCCGAGGCTGCCGTCAACGAGCGGGTCGATGTCGAAGCGAAGCTGGCGCTGGTGGCGGTCACGGTGGCGAACGCGCCCGCGGGCGCGACGCTCAAGGTCGGCGGCCGCGCCGTGCCGCCCCAGGAGTGGAACACCCCATCGATCGTGCTACCGGGCTCCGTCGACGTCGTCTTGACCGACAGCCGCGGCGCGGAGATCGCGCGGCGCACGGTCACCGCGGCGACGGGGCAAACGACGCCCGTGTCTCTCGATGGGGCGACGGCATCGCCGCCGCCAACGCCCCCGGAGAAGGCGGCGGCCGACGTTCCCGAGGAAGACCACTCCGGCTCGGGCGGCGCTGCCGCTGCCGAGGAGCTTCCGTCGTCGCCACCGCCCGAGCCGACCTCCGATCCGAGGAGGATGCGGCCTTTTGCTTATCTCACGGGAGGAATCGGGGTGGCGGGACTGGCGTCGTTCACTGTGTTCGGCCTGCTGTCGAACGCAACGTACAGCGATCTGCAGAAAATTTGCCCCCGCGGCTGTCCTCCCGACAAGCACGGCGAAATCGATAGCGGCATCACCCAACAGACCATCGCCAACGTCAGTCTGGCGGTCGGTCTCGTCGGGCTTGCGACCGGCACCACGCTTTTCTTTCTGAGCCTCCCTGCTCCCTCGTCGGGCACTCGGGCGGCGCTCGTCGTCGCGCCCACCTACCAGGGCGCATATCTTGGCATTCGAGGCTCGCTGTGAAATCGCTTCGCGTCGCTGCTGCGCTCGCCGTCTGGGCGGTCCTCTTCGCGGGTTGCACGAACGATTTCAGCGTCTTCGAGCAAGCGCCCCCCAGCGGCGACGACGGCGGTGGGCCGTCCGAGGACGCGACGGTGCCCGAGTCGAGCACGGGCGAAGCGGCCACAGCGGACGCCGAGGACGGGGGCTCGGCGAGCGACGCCGCGCCCGACGCGGCTGCGCCCGACGCCGCAGAAGACTCGCCGCGCGACGGCAGGGAGGACCAGACGCTGACGGATGGTCCGGGTGTCGGTGATGCTCCGAGCGACACCACGGTCGATTCTCCGAAAGACGCCCCCGCCGACACTCACGGGGACTCCCCCGCGGACTCGCCGGTCGACTCGCCGGTCGACGCCCGACCGGACGCTCTGGCGGATGCGAGCGCCGATGCTCCGCTCGATTCGCCCGTCGATGCCCCGGCCGACGCACCCGCCGATGCCCCGGAGGACGCGCCGGGCGATGCTCCTCCCGACGTGTCCACGTGCGGTGGTCCTGGTCAGACGTGCTGCGCGGGTGCTTCCCCGTGCGCCGCGAACGGATGCTGCGATCCCCTGAACAACACATGCGCGACCAGCGGCACCGCCTGCGCCGCGGCCGGCAGCGTTTGCGCGGCGGGCGTTTGCCAGGCGTGCGGTGCCTCCGGGTTCGCGTGTTGCGCCAGCAACACGTGCAACGGCGGCGGATGTTGCGACACCGACCGATGCGTCGCCCGAGGGGCCGTGTGCGCAAGCGGGCAGGCTTGCTTCGGCGGCAGCTGCGGAGGCTGCGGCGCGCTAGGCGAGCCTTGCTGCGCGGGCAACACGTGCAACGCGGGTCAGGCGTGCGTCGGCGGTACGTGCGCGGTGTGCGGCGCCGCGGGCCGCGTGTGCTGCGCGGGCAACACGTGCACGGGCTCCTGCTGCGACACCGTGAATGGGATGTGCATCGCCGGGGCGTGCGCGACGTGCGGTGGCACCGGCGAAGCGTGTTGTCCGCCGAACCGCACGTGCGGCCCGGGGTTGACGTGCCCAGCGCGAATGGGGATGGCCCCGCGGATCTGCCAGTAGGTTCGCGCTCCCGCCGGGGTGGGGAGGCGGCGGGCCTGTCGTCGACGGTACGGCACCCGGTTTGAGGGCTCGCCCCCACAGCATCGGGTGCCGCGCCCTCCAATGAGCACGCCGCGCAACTCCTCAATTCCACAAAACAACATCGTTTTCCGTGATGGCCCGCCTCGTGCTGATGGGACTCCTCGGATGCCTCGTCACCTCTGGGAGCCGCCAATGAAACGCCGACCCAACGCCGTCACCTTCTTCGGGCTCGCGGGCACCCTCGCACTTCTGGGGGCCTGCGAAAAATCCGCCCCCGAGAGCGCCGGCTCCGATCTGGGCACCAGCGTGCAGGCGCTGCTCTTCATCAAGCGGCAGACGACCACGACCCAGAACGGCGCCGTGACCGTCGACGTCGCGGGCGGAAACGGACAAGTGCTCGACTACCAGCGCTACGTCCCGGGCGGCAGCTTGAACCTACTGTCCCCCCCGCGCGCCGACGGCGCAGTGACCAACCTCACCGGCGACTTTCCGACCGCCGACTTCAACGGCGCCGACGTGTCGTTCGACGCGAAGCAGGCGGTCTTCTCGATGAAGCGAGACGACGCAGACAGCTACCACATCTACACGGTGAGCCTCACGCCGGGGGCGGACGGCAAGTTCGAAATGCACCAGAAGACGGCGGGGCCCTGGGACGACGTGAGCCCGATCTTCCTACCGAATGGCCAAATCGCGTTCGTGACCAACGAGATGTACACCGCGATGGGAACGCGCGCCGACGAGTACGAGCACGCACGCGAGGCGCTGCAGCTCGCGACCATCAGCGTCGACGGCGGGGACGCCGACCGGCACCTCTTCGCGCAAAACCTCTCGCACACGGTGACTCCGTTCCTCCGCTACGACGGCAAGATCGGCTTCTCGCAATGGGAGCACTTCGGGCCGGTGAACGACGTCAAGCTCCGCGTGGTCAACCCCGACGGAACGCAGCAGCTCGCCATCGCGGGGCAGCACGCCAACCAGCAAGGGGACGGCAAACCGGGCGACGCGCTCTTCACGGTCCGAGAGCTATCGCCGAACGTGATGGTCGGAATCGTGACCGCGCGTGATCGAACGATCCACGCGGGGGCGCTGGTGAAGATCGACGCGAGAAACCAGAACGACCCCACTTGCCTCGACGCGAAGGCCTACGCCAGCGGCGCGGTGATCGGCCATGCGTGCCTCGACGAAGAGAACGTGCACTACGAGGTGCTCACCCCCGATGTACCGACCGGGAGCGACCCGTCGCCCGCGGGGCGCTACCGCGAGCCGAGCTTGCTGCCCGACGGGCGGATTCTCGTCTCGTGGGCCGGCGGCTCGGTCAACGACCTGAACGAGCAGTCGCTGACGCCGCCCGACTTCGGCATCTACATCTACGACCCGAGCACCAAGCAAAATCAGCTCGTGTACAACGACCGGGCGACCTGGGACGTGAACGCCCTCGCGGTGACGACGCGCGCCGAGCCGCCGGCGATTCCCGTCACGCAGCGAACGGCCGACTCGACGCTCCCGGCGCACATCGGGTCGGTCGACGTCTCGCAGACGAGCTTGAACGAGACCGTCGACGGCGCGGAGTTCAGCAGCGCGTCGCTCGGGTCCGCCCTCAAGCAAGGTGCGGTGGCAGTGAGGGTGATCGAAGGTTTCTCGAGCGAGGCGGCCAAAGGCGTGACCATGTTCGGGCTGACGATGTTCGAGGGGGCGGCCGTTCTCGGCGAAGCCCCGGTCTTCGCCGATGGAAGCTGGCTCGCGGACATTCCGTCGTACCTGCCGGTCCACCTCCAGCCGATCGACCAATATGGCCTGGCAATCCGCAACCAGCAGCTGTGGATCCAAGGCATGCCCGACGAAGATCGGCGCTGCGTCGGATGCCACGAGTCGCGCACGGGGCAAGGCGTGCCGGTCTTGGGTCAGAACCCGACGGTCGCCGAGCAGCACGGCGCGCAGCCGTTCACCCAGGCAATCGCCGATCGCGCCGAGTACCCGTGGGACAAGAAAGTCCAGCCGATCCTCAACGCGAAGTGCGTCATGTGCCACGGTCTCACTTCGGCCACGAACCACCCGTACTACATCACGCGCACCGATCCGGTGACGGGCAACCAGACCACTTACCAGATCCCGAGCCTGGACCTGACCGACACCCCCGTCACCGTGTACTACGACCGCAACGTCGCCTCGTGGCCGGCCTCGTATGTGTCGATCTTCTACCCGGCCGCGCTCGAGATGGGCAAAGTGACCGTCACGGGGACGGTGCCGCCCAAGTGGGGCATCCCCGGCAGCGCGCGCGCCTCGGCGCTCACGCAGAAGCTGAATCTCAACGGCGCCGACGGGACTACGGCATGGCCGGTCGCTTCGCACCCGCTGCACCCCGAAGACCAGGGGGTGACATTGACGGACGACGAGCGCAAGACGATCGCCGTGTATCCGATGGATCTCGGAGGGCAGTTCTATGCGCGCCAAAACACCGGCTTCGTCCCGTATACGGCCGGCGACCCCGTGACCCCGACCCACTGAGGCAGAGGAGACGACCATCATGCGACAACGCACCTTGTTCAAGCTCGCGATGGGCGGCTTTCTCGCCTTCGCTGCGACGTTCTCCGCGGGCGACGCCCGCAGCGGCGGCGCTCCGCGCCAGGTGACCCCGATCTCCACGGGCCACGGGTTCGCCTCGGTCTACGGCGATCTACCTGCGGACCAGGCCGAGGCCCTTTCGACTTCGGACCACATCAAGAGCGCCGCCGCGAGCGGCGCGCCGACGCTCGTCTGGGAAGCGCTCGAGCATGGCGAGAAAGTGGAGTGCCTCGACTGCATCTCCGCCGTGGCGCCGCTCCTTTACGACACGAACGCCAAGAATCGCGAGATCGCCGCTTGGTGGCTGCGGCGGCGCATCTTCGGCGTGTTCGGGCCGGGCGAGGTGTACCAGCAGACCGTCCAGGTGCTGGCGAGCGATTCGGACCCGACGCGTCGCGCGTACGCCGCGTACGCCCTCGGCGAATTCTTCGCCTCCCCGGGGATCGCTGCGTGTGCGCAGGCGCTGACGACCGACGGCGATCCGCGCGTTCGCGCGGCGGCTGCCAGCGCGCTCGGACGCCTGAATGACGACGGAGGCGGCGCTCTCGGAATGGCGCTTGGCGACTCCGATGCGAGCGTCAAGATCGCGGCCCTCCGCGCCGCGGCACGCATCAACACGTTCTCCGGCCTCTCGACGGTGGCCGGCCTCACGATGGATGCGAACGTCACCGTTCGCCGTAGCGCGGTCCAAGTCCTCGACGGGCTGGCCGCGAAAGACGCCGTCATGGTGGTTGCTGTGGTGGCAGAGAAGGATAGCGACCCAGGTGTGCGCGCGGCGGCGTGCCACGCGCTGGGCACGTTCGGCGACGCGAGCGTGATATCGATCCTGCAGAACCTCGCCAAGAACGACGCCGACGGCTTCGTTCGGGACCAGGCACAGATCGCGCTGCGAAGGCTGTAGTCTCTCGTTACCATCGAGTCCATGCGCGGAGCGAGCTTCGTTGCCGGGGTGAGTCTCGCCGTCGTCACGGCATGCGCGTTCGGTGCGTGCACGACGAAGGAGCCGCAGCCGTCGACCTATTTCGACCGGACGATCGCGCTCGTCCTCGAGTCGTCGTGCGTCCGAACGAACACGGGCGCCGGCTGCCATGTCGCCGACGCCAAGGGCAATGCGTTCGGGAATCTCGACTTGACGACGTTCGCCGGCGTCGACCGGCGGCGCGATTTGCTCCTCGATTACGGGCCCTACTTGCAGCCGTCGCTGCTCGTGAAGAACGTCCCCGCTTACACGGTGCCCCTCGAGCTCTGGGACGGAACGCAGATCCCTGTCAAGACGGACATCAAGCACACGGGCCTGACCATCTTCGACCCCACCGCGAGCGCGTTCTTGGCGTTGCGCAGGTGGATCGAGAACGGCGCCACCGAAGACAACACAGGCGTGGCTCCCGTCAACATTCCGCGGGCGCCGTGCGTCGACTTGGTCCCGAGCGCTCCCGGCTTCGACCCGAGCACCGATCCGACGACCCCGGACTTCGCCACGTTTCAGACCGTCGCCGAGCCGGTGCTGGAGACGTGCGCCGCGGGCAATTGCCACGGGTCGACGGTCAACGTCCTTTACCTCACCTGCGGGCACGGGCCGGAGCAAGTGCGTTGGAACTACTTCGCGGCGGCCGACTTCGTCTCGGCGACGCCGGCACACAGCGAGATCGTACGTCGTCCGCTCGCGACGTCGCAGGGAGGGAGTTACCACGAAGGCGGTCCGCTCTTCGCTTCGGTCAAGGACCCCAGCTATCAGGCGCTCGTCACTTGGGCGAAAGCGTGGGTGCAGGCGTGGTCGGCGGCCCAGGGCCCCCCGCAGCCTCCGCAATGGCAGAACCTCGACCCTGCGTTCGTGTTCTTCGCGGAAAAGGTGCAGCCGGTCCTCGTCAAAAAGGGCTGCATGATGGCCCAGTGCCACTCTGCGGCGATGTTTCACGACTATCGCCTGCGCGGCGGCTCGGCCGGCAGCTTCTCGCTCGCCGCGACGCGCAAGAACTACGTGCTCTCGGTCGCACAGATGTCGTTCGAGAGCGATGACGTCAATGCGAGTCGTCTCGTTCGAAAGAACCTCTATCGTCCCGAGGTCTTTCCCGGCTCGAACGGAATCGCGCATCGCGGCGGCGCGCTCTTCGAGGATTTCGGCGGTGGCCACGCGGGGGGTCAACTGGCCAGCGGCGCGGTCTGCGACCAGGCGACCTACGATTACGACGGCGGGAGTCTCGATGCGATCCCCGCCTATTGCATCGTCCGCGAATGGCACAGGCGCGAGCGGGCGGGGCGCAACCTCGCTCCCGCGTCGGCGATCGTCTACGTCAAGCGACCGCCGCCGGCGGGCCCCGATCGCCCACAAGACTTCGACGTGTTCGCCGGCGGGGCCAGCCTGCACCGCGCTGTGATCGCACCCGCGGCCACGGGCGACCTCACGGTCGGCGCCGACCAGGCCATCGATGTCACGGCCTGCGGGCTGGGCTCCGGACCGGATGTCCGGCGGCCGGCGGTCTCTTGGGACGCCAAGACGATCGCGTTTGCGGCGAGGCCGACGGCCGACGTCCCCCTCGCCATTTACACGATGAACGCCGATGGCACGGGCTGCGCTAAGCAGCCCGACATCGCCAACCACGCCGCGACGGCCAATGGCTTGCTCGAGCACGACTTCGACCCGGCGTTCAGTCCGCCGGGGCCGGACGGCGTCGAGCGAATCGTCTTCGCCTCCACCCGCGGCAACGTCGCGGGAGGGCCCTTCGACTATACGGGCCCGCAGGTCACGCCCGAAGACCTGAGCAAACCGAACGCGAACCTGTACGTCCTCGACGGCCCGGGCACTGTGCCGAGGCAGCTCACGTGGCAGCTCAACATGGAGCGGCTGCCGAGCTTCATGCAAGACGGGCGAATCGTCTTTACCGCCGAAAAGCGCGAGAAGGACTTCTACCAGCTCGCCCTTCGCCGGCAGAACCTCGATGGCGCGGACTACCATCCGCTTTACGCGCAGCGCGCCAGCATCGGCTACTCCCAGGCTACGTACGTCGCCGAGCTCTCGCACAAGGACTTCGCGACCATCTTCAGCAACCAGGACGCGCAGCACGGTGCGGGCGCGCTCGCCGTCTTCAATCGCTCGATCGGCATCGACTTCGGGAGCACCGCCGCCGCGGACTATCCGGTTGATCCGACGGTCATCGACCCCAGCGCCCCATCGTCGCCCGAGCAGAACTTCTTTTTGCACTCGCTCCGTGTAATCGCCAAAGACGGGTCGTACACGAGTCCCGCTGCGCTCCCGGACGGCAAAGTGTTGGTCAGCTTCGGCGCGGGCGACCCGGCGACCTTCGGCGGAGATTACGACCTTTACGTCCTCGATCCGTCGACAGGCAACAAGACGAAGCTGCTCGGCGACACCGGCACAGCCGAGGTCGAGGCGGTCGCCGTGTATCCGCGGGTCGCCAAGGGGGTGTTCGCATCCACCCCGGACGAGCCGAACGGTCACACCGAGATTCGGTCCGGCGAGCCGAACGCCGATGTCACAGTGCTCGACATGCCTGTGCTGGCGTCTCTCCTCTTCCAGAACACGCCCACCGGACGAGTCGTCGAGCGCGACCTCAAGAGCTTCGACGTCTACGAGGATCTGCCGCCCGACATTTCGGCGTCTCCCGACTGCAGCGCCAACACAGTCCATGACGCGTACGGACAGGTCTGCGTTCGGCGGCGCCTGCTCGGAACTGTACCGGTGCTCGCCGACGGCTCGGCCCACTTCAGGGTCCCCGGAGGCCTGCCCATCGTGCTGCACCTTGCCGACGACGTCGACTCGGCGCGCATGCACCTTCCGCGCTGGCAACGCGAAGCGATGTCCTTCTCGCCGGGCGAATACACGCACCAATCTTTCCCGGGTGTCTTCTTCAACAATATTTGTGGCGGGTGTCATGGACCAGTCAGCGGGCGACCCATCGACGCGTCGCTCCGTCCTGACTTTTTGACCCAGGCGTCGCAGGTGATTGCCATCGACCAGGCCCCGACCGACCTCACAAGGCCGCCGGCAAGCCGCGGCGGCATCATCGGGGCGCCCTCGTCGCCGTAAGACGCGCGAAGGACCCCGGCCGCAACGGAGATCACGGCCGTACCGCACGGGCTGTCCAGTTCGCGCTTGGAAGCCTATCCGGTGGCGCGCACGACGGCGGCGGCTATCGATCGTCGCCTTTTGCTGGCTAGGCGCAGCACCGGTGTACCGGTGTGACGTGCGGTCACGTAGCCCCCCGAGGCGTGGCACTTGGGCGATGCGCAGCTGTGGAAATGCGGGCGCAAAACTCGAGTGCCCGCCGTCGCCTGTCGGGCACGCTTCTCGCTAAATCCGCATTGCATCACGGAGAACTGAGTCGCCATCGCGACCTTCGGGCGATGGGCGTTGCACCAAGGGGATGAGCCGCCATGAAACACACAGCCGTCGTCGTAGGTCCTGTCCTCGCCGTGTTCCTCGTCGGAGCATGCGCGCAAAACGCGAAGCCGCCCAATACGGCGCAGCAGTCCGCGGACCAAGCCGAGAAAGCATCTCAGAAAGCCCAGAAAGACGCCGAACAAGCGCGGCAAGACGAGCTCGCCGCCCAGAAGAAGCACGACGACGCGCAGAGCGAGCTGCAGCGCAAAGAGGCCCAGGAGCGCCAAGCGGAGCAGCACGCCCAGCAGGCGTCGCATCAAGCGGGGTATGCGGAGCAGCAGGCGGGCGCAGCCGTACCGCGCACGGGCGCCACCGAGGCGCAAGCGGGGACTGGGGGGCATCCGGGCGCCGCGGGTCAAGCGGGCCAAACGAAGGCCGAAACGGTCGTCGTCGCCGTCGGGTGGCTCTTCCCGACCAACGGCGCCGAGTTGTCCGCTGATGCCAAGTCGAAGCTCGGCCAGCTGGCTGCCGCGTTACGCGCGAACCCCGGCCACGAAGTCATCGCGACGGGGTACACGGACGACAGGGGGGACGCCGCCTACAACAAGACTCTGTCGCAACGGCGCGCACAGGCGGTCAGCGACTATCTCGCCAGCCAGGGCGTGCCGAGGGATCGGATCATGACGCGAGGGCTTGGCGAGGCGACTCCGGCCAGCAAGACGGTCGAGGGGCGCGCGATGAATCGACGAGTGGAGATCGTAGTCCAGCCGGCCTCCACTCAGCCCGAACAGCAGAGTCCGTCCGGGCAAGAGAAATGGAAATGAGGAGGCAGCCGATGCTTGCGGGAAATCGTCGACTCGCGGGCGCGGTGACCCGTCCTCCTCGCTTCGCTCTCTTCGGCCGCCTTCGCCGGCGCAGCCACCGCACGCGGAGGCGGTGGTAGCGCTGCGGCTGCCAACCGACGGCGAACGTGCAGAGCGCACGCTCCAGCGTCAGCAGCCATAACGCCAACGTGAACGTGAATCGCAGCGCCAACGTGAACGTCAACCGCGACGTGAACATTCACGGCGGCGGCTATTACGTTGGGTAGTGAACCCACCGCAGTAAAGCGCTATGCAAACGCGATGAGCGCGCCTTTGCTCTCGCCCCCCCGGCCTCGGCCTGTCGAAATCGGCCCGGTCGACGACGGCCGGCTGGTTCCCCCTGGCTGGCTCGACGGCGCTCCGGTCACGCGGGCGCTCATCGCCCTGAACGTCGCGGTCTTCGCCGTTCAGCTCATCGTCACGGGCGGCAAGTCGCTCATGACCCTGCCGTCGTTCGAAGCCCGCGCTTTCGGCGCATGTGACTCGCTCTCCACGATTGGGGAGAACCGATGGGAGACGCTCGTCACCGCCTGCTTCCTCCACGATGGCCTCTTTCACATCGGCTTCAACATGCTCGCCCTCTGGCAAGCCGGCCCCCTTGTCGAGCGAGCCGTGGGCTCGGCCCGGATGGCGCCGATGTATCTCGCAGCGGGCGTGGTGGGCAACGCGGCGTGCGTCGAGTACGCCGTGTTCAGCCGCTCCGCGCAGGTCACGCTCGGCGCGTCCGGCGCGATCTCCGGCCTGCTCGCCGCCGCCTTCGTGGTCGGCTGGCGCGTGCAAGGGTGGCATGGGCCTCTGACCCAAGCGATGGCGCGCTGGCTGGGTCTCGTCTTGGCGTTCGGGCTGGTGGCAAATCGGACGGGCGCCCACGTGGCCAACGGCGCGCACTTGGGGGGCGCGATCGCGGGCGCAGCCATCGCCGCGACGTGGCGGCGGGAATACCGCCATTCCAGCCATGCGACGGCCGCGATCCTCGCACTTTGTACAGCCGTGGTGGTCGGCAGCATCGCCGTCGTCGCGGTGCGCGACCGCACGGACCCCTTCGCAATGATGGGGCTCCAGGAGCGCTTTGAGTTCACCGATGAGGCGCTCCGCGAAGGACGCTGCCGGGAAGCCTACGAAGGTCTTCTCGCCGTGGAACGCCTCCGCGCCCAATTGGCGCCGGTGCAGCTGCGCAACAACGTCCGGTCGGCCTGCGGGCCGGGGCCAGTCCCCTAGAGCTCGAACGGCGGGTTTAACACACCCCCTTCCGCCGCGGTGTTGCGTCGTGGGAAGCTCGCTGCCCCATGCCCTTAGAGCACCGCTTGCATGCGCGATGCGGCTGCCACTCGAGCGCCTCCGCCGAGCACGCCGCCGCCGCAGCGCGACCGTTTGCACTCCCGAGCAGCACGCGCCATTTCGAGCGGGATCGCCCGTTCGCTGTCGATCACGTCGCGCTGGACGTCACGCTCGACGTCGCGGCGAAGAGCATCCGCGCGAATGCGGCGCTGGACGTGCGGCGGATCGACCCCTCCGCCGGCGAGCTGGCACTCGACGCCGTTGGCTTCGAGATCGAGGACGTACGCGTCGATGGCAAATCCGTGTCCACTCGGTACGACGGACGCGTTCTGGCAGTGCCCGTCGACCCGAGCCGCGACCGAGCCAGGGTCACCGTGCGGTACCGCGCGACCCCTCGCCGAGGCCTCTATTTCATCGAGCCCGACGAGCACTACCCGAAAAAGCCGCGGCAGGTGTGGTCGCAATGCCAGGAGGAAGACGCTCGGCATTGGTTTCCGTGTCACGACAGTCCGCACACCAAGATGACGACGGAGCTCGTCGCGCACGTTCCGAACGGCTGGTACGCGTTGTCCAATGGCTCGCTCGTCGCGAGCGACAAGCCGGCATCGGGCGACTTCACGTATGCCTGGAAAATGGACGACCCGCACGCGAGCTACTTGGTGACGCTCGCCGCTGGCGAGTTCGCAGAGCTCGCTGCGTCGGTGAACGTAGCCGGGCGCGACGTGCCGGTGGCGTACCTTGTGCCGAAAGGGCGCGAAGCCGACGGCTGGCGAACGTTTGGTCGCACGCCAGAGATGATCAAACACTTTGGCGACGTGACCGGCGTCCCGTACCCCTGGGCCAAGTACGCGCAGGTCGTCGTCGCCGACTTCATTTTCGGCGGGATGGAGAACACGACGGCAACGACGATGTACGAGCACATCCTGCTCGACGAGCGCGCCGCTATCGACATCAGCTCCGACGATCTCATCGCGCACGAGCTCGCACACCACTGGTTCGGCGACTACGTGACCTGCCGCGCCTGGTACGAAGGGTGGCTCAACGAGGGCTTCGCGACGTTCTTCGAGCAGGTCTGGCGCGAGCACGCCCTCGGCCAAGCCGAATACGAGTACGGCGTGAAGGCGGACCTCGACGCGTATCTGACCGAGGCCCACGGGCGTTACCGGCGTCCAATCGTCTGCCAGGACTACGACGCGCCGCTCGACCTCTTCGACCGACATCTTTACGAGAAAGGGGGCTTGGTCCTGCATGCTCTACGTCTCGAAGTGGGGGGGCCGCTCTTCTGGAGCGGCGTGCGGACGTATCTCGAGAAACATGCCCACGGTGTCGTGGAGACCCGCGATCTGCAGCGCGCGATCGAAGACGCGAGCGGGCGGAGCCTTGGGCGCTTCTTCGAGCAATGGGTCTACCGGCCCGGCCACCCCGAGATCGATGTCGAGATCACCTGGGACAACGGCGTCCTGGGTGTCTCGACGAAGCAAACCCAGGCGACGAGCGACGGCGTTCCCCCCTCCTTCGAGGTGCCTCTCGATCTGGACCTGGGGCACGCCGATGGGTCGGTCGTTCGCTCCACTCTGCGCGTGACCGATAAGCAACAGTCGTTCGCGCTGCTCGCGCCTGCGCGTCCGGCGTTCGTCGTCATCGATCCGACCATGCGGATCGTTGGCGAAGTACGCCCGAAGGTCCCCAACGATCTCCTGCGCGCACAGCTGAAAAATGCGCCCACCGCACGCGGGCGATGGCTCGCCGCGCAGGCACTGGCAAAGACCGACGATCGCCCGACGATTGACGCGCTCGCGAGTGTCCTCTCCGACGAGCGGGAGTTCTGGGGAACGCGGGCGGAGTGTGCGGCGTCCATGGGGAAGATGCGCGCGCGAGAATGCTTCGAAGCGCTCGCGAAAGCCGTGCATACTCCTCATCCCAAGGTGCGGCGTGCCGTCGTCAACGCGCTCGGGGGCTTTCGGACGACCGAAGCGATGGAGGCGATACGCCCGCACGCCCTGCGCGATGACAGCTATCTGGTCGAGAGCGAAGCCGCGCGCGCCCTCGGGCAAACGCGGCAGGCTGCGGCGTTCGATTTGCTGGTCGACTTGCTCGACCGGCCGAGCTGGTTTGACGTGGTGCGCGCGGGCGTGATCGACGGCCTGGCCTCGCTGCGCGACGACCGCGCGGTGCCCCACGTGACCGCCGGCATGCGCTACGGTCATCCGGCGCGCGTGCGGCGCGCGGCGGCCATCGCGCTACCGAAGCTCGCGAGCGACCGCAAGACTCGGGAGACAATCGAACAGGTCCTCGACGATGCCGATCCCCTCCTTCGGATCGACGCCGTGCGGGCGCTCGGCGACCTTGGCGACGCGAAGGCCCGGCCGGCGCTTCGCGATCGGCTCGATACGGACTCGGACCCGCGCGTTCGGCGGCGCATCCGCGAAGTGATGCGCGACCTCACGGAGCCAAAGCGCGCGACCGAGGCGCTTCGCGAGGAGCTAGAGAAGTTGCAAGGCGAGCATAGTGAGCTCAAGGCGCGCTTGGCCAAGATCGAGGCGCGCGTGGCGGGAGAGGGCGATCCATTGGGCAAGAGCGTGGCCCCCGCCGGGGTCAAGACACAGCAAACGAAAAGGAAAACCCAGAAGGGACGGAAGGCGTGAGCGAGTCCTTCCCCATAAGGGTCGAGCAGCGGGGAGCGGTGGCCGTCTGGACCATCGACCGTGCCGCTCGCAGAAATGCCCTGTCCCGGGCCACCTTGGCGGCGTTCGGCAAGCTCGCTCGCGAAGCGCAGAGCAACGCGTCGATACGCGCGATCATCGTGACCGGAGCGGGCGACGTGGCGTTCTGTGCGGGAGCTGACCTGAAGGAGCGGCAGACCATGGACGAAAACGCCGTGCGCGAACAGATCGAGCTCTATCGAAGCGAGCTTCGGCCTCTCGATCGGTCGCCCAAACCGGTGGTTGCCGCCATCAACGGAGCGGCGCTCGGGGGTGGTCTCGAGCTCGCGCTCACCTGCGATCTGCGCGTCGCCGCGGCGCACGCGCGCCTCGGCTTTCCGGAGACTTCGCTCGGCGTGATTCCCGGCGCCGGGGGAACGCAGCGCTTGCCGCGAATCATCGGCGAAGGTCGCGCGAAAGAGATGATCTTGCTCGGGCGCCAGCTGACCGCGGACGAGGCGCTTGCCTGGGGGCTCGTCCACCGGGTGACCCCCGCGGGCGAGAGTGTGGTCGATGACGCGCTCGAATGGATCCGACCCATCGCGGCCGGATCGCCGATCGCGCAGGCCGCCGCCCTGGAGGCCGTCGACCGGGCCCTGGACGTAAGCCTCGACGTCGGGCTCGAGCTCGAGAAAGTCAGCTACGACAAAACGCTCGTCAGCGAAGACCGACGCGAGGCTCTCGCCGCGTTTGCCGAGAAGCGGGCGCCGCGGTTCCAGGGGAGATGACTCGTGCGCGCTGCCATTCTCGTGCTGTTCGCTGTCTCTTGCGGTGGCGCGAAGCCAGCCGAGACCGCGCCGTCCAACGCGACCTCGACCGCGCTGTCGAACGGGCCCTCGACTCCGCCACCGCCCTCGCCGCCGGTCGCTGCCCCGACCCCCACGGGCGGCATCGTCATCGTCGGCGACATTGCCGCCGCCAAGAAGTTCGACCCGAGGCGCACGCTCGACACGAGCGCTCCGTCGCTCTTGGATTGCTACAACAAGGTGCGCGCCACCCAGCCGGCGCTCTCGGGAAAGCTGACGCTCGTCATCGCAATCAACGAGTCCGGCACGGTCCTCAAGGTGGACCCGCAGCCAGGCGGTTCGGCGAACGTTCCCGAGCTCGTGGCCTGCATCGAAAGCGTGCTCAAGGAGACCCCGTTTCCGAGGCCCGGCGGAATGGCCACCGTGATCGCGCCGCTGCTATTTCGACCATAGCTCAGCCCACACGAAGCTCGCCCGAGCAGCGCGTCGCGGTGTCAAGCGCGGCGCGGCCGTGATAATTCACACCCATGTCGCTCGATCAAAAGCTCAAAGACACACTCGCTCGTGTCGAGAAGGGTGGGGCGGCGAAGTACCACCAAAAGGGCGCCGAGCAGGGCAAGCTCTTCGTGCGCGAGCGAATCGCGCGTCTGGCCGATTCGGGCAGCTTCATCGAGGACGCGGAGCTCACCAACCAGGTCGACGCCGAGTTGCCCGCCGACGGGGTCGTCACCGGAACCGCGACCATCGACAGTCGTCCGGTCGCGATCATGGCGAACGACTCCACGGTGAAGGCCGGCTCCTGGGGGCGGCGCACGGTCGAAAAGATTCTGCGCATCCAGGAGACGGCAGCGCGCCTCCGGGTGCCCATGCTGTACCTCGTCGACAGCGCGGGCGCGCGGATCACCGACCAGATCGAGATGTTCCCTGGCCGGCGCGGCGCTGGACGCATCTTCTACAACCAGGTTCAAATGAGTGGGCAGGTACCTCAACTGTGCCTGCTCTTCGGTCCCAGTGCAGCCGGCGGTGCGTACATCCCGGCGTTCTGCGACGTCGTCGTGATGGTCGACGGAAACGCGAGCATGTATCTGGGCTCCCCGCGCATGGCCGAGATGGTCATCGGCGAAAAAGTGACGCTCGAAGAGATGGGCGGCGCGAAGATGCACTGCAGCGTCAGCGGGTGCGGCGACGTGCTCTGCAAGAGCGAGGACGAGGCCATCGCGTTCGGCAAGAAGTACCTCGCGTACATGCCCCAGTCATTCGAGAGTACCCCCCTGCGGACCCGGGGGCTGCCACCGAAGTCGAGCGGCAAGCGCCTGGAGGACCTCATCCCCGCCGACGAGAACAGGGCGTTCGACATGATGGCCGTGGTCGGCGAGATCGTCGACGAAGGGTCGTGGCTCGAGATGAAGACGCTCTTCGCGCGCGAAGTCCTGACGGGCTTTGCGCGGATCGACGGGCGCGCCGTAGGGATCGTCGCAAACCAACCGAAGTGGCTTGGTGGGGTGCTGTTCGTGGACAGCGCCGACAAAGCTGCGCGCTTCATCTGGCTTTGCGACGCGTTCAATCTCCCGTTGATCTTCTTGGCCGACGTGCCAGGGTTCATGATCGGCACCAAAGTCGAGCGCCAGGGGATCATCCGAGCCGGTGCCAAAATGGTCGCCGCAGTCAGCGAAGCGACCGTGCCCAAGATCAGTGTGATCGTTCGGAAGGCGTACGGGGCCGGCCTCTATGCGATGTGCGGGCCCGCCTTCGAACCCGATGCGTGCCTAGCGCTTCCCACCGCGTCGATCGCCGTTATGGGGCCGCAAGCCGCCGTCAACGCCGTCTATTACAACAAGATCCAAGAGCTCACCCCCGGCCCGGAGCGCGATGAGTACGTAGCGCGGCTCCGCAACGAGTATCGCGCCGACATCGACGTCATGAAGCTCGCAAGCGAAATGGTCATCGACGCCGTCGTTCCCGGCGATCGACTTCGAAGCGAGATCGGCGCACGCCTAGAGCGCTGCGCCACGAAGCGTGACGTGCGCCCGGCGAAGAAGCACATGGTGGCGCCGGTCTGATCCCTTTCGTACCTTGTCTTTGCGATGGCCAACGAGACAGAGATCGTCGGGGCGACGATCGCCGGCAAGTACCGCGTTCGGAAGGTCGTCGGCAGCGGCTCGATGGGGGTCGTATGCGAGGCCGAGCACCTGGAGATCGGCAAGCGGGTGGCGATCAAGCTGATCGACGCGTCGCTCGCCGGCATGACCGACATCGCGATGCGCTTTCGGCAGGAGGCGCGCGCGACCAGCCTTGTCGAGAGCCACCACATCGTACAGGTCTTCGACGTCGGGACCGACGAGCGGCTGGGCTTGTACCTGGTCATGGAATACCTCACGGGCGAGGATCTCGCGAACGTGCTCGCGCGCGACAAGCAGCTGCCGGTGGACACCGCCGTGCGCGTCGCCGTGCAGGTGGCGCGCGGGCTCGCCAAAGCGCACGAGGCGGGCGTCGTGCACCGCGATCTCAAGCCCGCGAACATCTTCCTCTGCACCAGCGAAGACGACCAGCCGCTAGTGAAGATCTTGGATTTCGGCATCTCCAAAGTCGTTGACGCGTCGCGCGGCAGTTCGGGCGCAGGGCTGAAGCTCACGCGCGACGGCATGGTGCTCGGCACGCCGCAGTACATGTCGCCGGAGCAGGCGCAGGGCCTGTCGGTCGACGAGCGGACCGACGTGTGGGCCCTCGGTCTCGTGCTGTACGAAATGCTGGCGGGGAGGCCGGCGTATCCGGAGCTCCCCTCGTACGAGCAGTTCATCATCCACCTCGTGTCCAACCCGCCCGACCCGCTTTTGCGCGTAGCACCGTGGGTGCCCGAAGAGCTCGCAGACGTCGTGCATGGCGCCCTCGAGCACGAGCTGGCCAAGCGCATTCAGACTTGCGCCGAGCTGGTGAGGCGACTGATTGAAGTGCATCCGATCCACTCCGGACGCATCGTGCGGCGCGGCGAGACCGTGAGCGAGACGACCGACACCTGGAGCGACCCCCGGTCGTTCGACTACGGCTCCACGCCCCGGCGGGGTCAGAGGGTGGATCATCCACCACCGTCGGCGCCGAGCCTAGCCGTCGAGCCCGCATCCCTCGCGTCGTCGGGCGTGCGCGGCGCGACGACGGAGCCGCCCCCTCCCGAGGACTTCCAAGAAGACGCTCCCCAGTTCTTCGACCGCAAGCTGCTGCAAACATTCGACCCGACCCCGTCGGGCCTCTCCAAGGAGATGGCCGTCCAGAGCGCCTCGGCCGGCACGATCCACACGGAGCGACCGCAACGGGGACGTGAGATCGGGCGCCGTTTTCGACGGCGATGGGCAGGCGTCGCCCTGTTCGTCCTGGGGATCGTGGTCGTTGCGGCGCTCGCCTGGCGATAGCGCAGCGTCTCCAGACTCGAGCGCGGTTCGGCACGACATGCGCTCCTCGGGAGGCGGCAGAGCGGGGCGGCCGCGGTGACCAAAGCGCGTATGCTTGCCGGGAATGGTCGGACGCCGGTTCTTCGGTAGCGTCGCCGTCGCGTCGGCGGTGGGCACCGTCGCGCTCTCGTCGGGCGCCCAGCCCCCCGACGGCGCCGCGCTCGTGCGGCTCTTGGGGCCGCACGCGAGAGAGGCGTTCGCCCCTCGAACGGCACCGGGGATGGGTGGACTGGTGCGGCTGCCCAGCGGCGTCGCCGCAGCAGACGTGGGCCTGCGCGAGCTTGCGCCCGGCGTCGGCCGTCTGTGGGGCGAGCCGTCCGCGTTTGCGTCGTTTGCAGCCGCTCATCCGGACCTGCGCGTCGAGGTGTCTCCGCCGCTGCATCTGCTGCTCGATACAGCGGCGGGGTACATCGCAGCGACCGCGGCGAACGCGGCGGGGTACGAAGGCAAGAGCACGCTCATCGGGGTCGCCGATACGGGCATCGATCTCACCCATCCCAACTTTCGAGACGCCAGCGGCGGGACCCGCGTAAATTGGCTGCTCGACCTCTCGGCGCCGGCCATCGGCAAGTACCCGGACCTCGAGCAAAAGTTTGGCGCGACGGACGCCAACGGCAACCTCGTGGGAGCGGTGTGGGCGAAGGCGGACATCGACGCGTTGCTGACCTCCGGGGCCGCGGCGACACTGCCGCAGGACGAGGTCGGACACGGCACGCTCGTCGCCGGATGCGCGGCCGGACAAGATCCTCGCTACCGCGGCGTGGCCCCCCAGGCGGGGCTCCTCATCGCGCGCATCACCGATCCGGGGAGCGACTCGATCGGCAACGACGCGCTGCTTCGGGGCGTGGCGTTCCTCTTCGACCGGGCCGACTCGATGAACGAGCCGGTCGTCGTCAACCTCTCCATCGGCACCGACTTCGGTCCACACGATGGCTCCCTCGCCTGGGAGCAAACCCTCGCCGGGTACGTCGGCCCCGCCAGCCCGGGGCATGCGCTGGTCGTAGCGGCCGGCAACAGCGGCTCCATCGTCGAGACGCCCATTCACCAGAACGTGCACGTTGCGCGCGGCTCGACGATGCGCGTCCCGCTGACGACCCTCGGCGCGTCCCAAAGCGGGGGCGTGCAGGTGTGGGTGACGATGCATCCGGGCTCCGAATTGCGCGTCGGGCTCGACGCCCCGGGTGGCACGTGGATCGCGCCGGTGGGCAACGGCAGCTCGGCGGGCAAGAACACGAAAGACTTCAACGCGGCAGTGTACAACGGCAGCGAAGCCAGCAACGGACAGGTGCCGCCGCAGTCGCAGGGGGCCGTCGTCGTTTGGCAGGGCGTATGGCCGGCGGGGACGTACTACGTCACGCTCTCGGGCTTGGGCACAGCCGACCTCTACGTGCAGGGAACCGGCGACGCTTCCGATCCGGGCGCCGTCGGTTTCTTGGACGGCGTGAGGGAGGGCACCATCAACCTGCCGGCGACCCATCCAGCGATCATCGCCGTCGGATGCACGATCAACAAACCGTCGTGGCACAGCCGCGACGGCTCCTCCATCGGTCTGGAAGCTCCCGTGCTCGACCACGCCGGCGGCCAGCCGGACCCGACCGCGATGCCCCGCGATCCGGTCGGCGGCGAGCCGTGCTGGTTCTCCAGCGCCGGCCCCACGGTGACCGGCGTGCCAAAACCGGAGATCATGGCGCCCGGTGCGGCGATCATCGGCCCCCTGTCGCAGCAAGCGCTTCCGCCCTCGGCGGCAAGTGTGTTCACGACCGATTGCCCAGTTACGCCCGCGGGACCCACCGACCGCTGCCAGGAGATCGACGCGACCCACGGCGTGTCGGCCGGCACGTCGTTCTCGGCACCGCTGGTAGCCGGCGCCGTGGCACTTCTCTTCGAGCGCGACGCAACGCTGACCCAAGACGAAGTGGTCGCGGCGCTGCAAGGAGGTGCCCACCCGCTGCGTGGGGCGGCCACGTTCGACGACCAAGCCGGCGCGGGAGAGCTCGACGTCGAAGGCGCGCTGGCCGCAGTGGATCGGCTGCGCGACCCGCAGCTCGCGCTCCCCGCGCGATCGCAGAGCTGGATGACGCTCGGGGCCGACGTCTACCTGGCGGACGGCTCGACGCCGATCGCGGCGGTGATCGAGCTGCGGACGGCGCCCGGGCCGAGCGGCGGGCCGGCACCAGCGGACGGATTCGGGCCTTCGCGACTGGCAGCCTACGCTCTCGTCGACGGGTCTTTCCATGGATCGCTGCCCGTGCAGCGTCTCGGTCCGGGCATATGGCTGGCGACCGCCGAGCTGCCCGCCGGCCTCGGCGGGTCGACGCTCACCATCGGGGCGACGTTCGACGGAGCCGACGTCGTGGAACCCAAGTCGGTGCCGATCGCCACGGACGTCTGGGCCGCGGACTATCCCCCGAGCGTCAGGGGAGGGTGCGCGATCGGCGCGGCCCGGGACAGCGGGCGCGCCGGCGCGTTCGCCATCATCGCCGCGATCGCAATCCTCGTCGCGCGAGCGCGTTTTGTCTCGCCGCCGCGCACACGCCCGTGGCATCGTGCCCTGCAAGCGAGTGCGCAAAGCGAGAAGGCGGCACAAGGCGACCTTCGTCGGGATGGGTGTCATGGGTCTGCGGCACTTGCGGGTGTTCGCTGCGCTCCCGGAGCGCTTCGAGATCGCTGGCGCGTACGACCTGCGGACAGACGCGCCGGTGCCCGCGTTTGCCCCGCCGCTGCGCAGCGAGGAAGAGGCGATCGCGCGTGCGGACGTGGTGATCGTCGCGACGCCGATCGGGGCGCATGCGGCCACAGTCGCCCGCGCGCTCGCGGCCGGCAGGCACGTGCTCGTCGAAAAGCCTCTTTGCGCGACGGCGGCCGAGGCGAACGGGCTCGTGGCCCTCTCGGGGCGCGGGGGGGCGCAATTGTTCGTCGGGCACTCGGAGCGGTTCAACCCCGCGATTCGCGCGCTCGCGCGCCTCGGGGTCCGCGACGAGACGTTGTTGGCCATCGATCTGCGACGCGTCGGGCCGTCCCGCCCGGCGGATGGCGGTGTGCTCGTCAACCTCGGCGTGCACGACTTCGACCTCGCGGCGTATCTGGGGCAAGCCCCGTTGCACCTACGCGCCGCGGTCAGCGGCGGGGCTTGCGGTGGGTCCGGCGAGGATCTCGCTCACGTCCTTTTCACCACTGCCAATGGCTCGGTGGGACACCTCTACGTCGACCGTACGATCCCCGCGAAATGCCGATCGATCACGATCGCAACGCCGCGGTGGCTCTACGAGGGGGACCTGCTCGCCCATCGACTCGTGCGGACCGCGCGCGAGACGAACGCAAAAGCGCACGTGCCCCTGGCGCTCGACGAACCTCTCGCCGCACAGGCGCTTGCCCTCGCCGACGTGCTCGACGGGGGACGTGCGCGCGAAATCGCGACGGGAACCGACGGCGCATACGCGGTGACACTTGCCGAAGACGCAGCGCGAAGTGCGGCGTCGAGCGCCTCGGTGGAGGGGCTTGCGAACGGGTGGCCGCGCCTGCGTCTCTGACGAAAAACTTGGCGCAACGAGCACCCCGCTGGTACCCCGAAGGGCACATGTCCCCGTCGGAGCCGCCGGAGCGCTTCCGCCCCTTGTTGCGCGCGGGGGGCCCCCGTTTCTCCCGCGAAGCGGCCCAGCGGCCAATCTTGGTGTTCGAGAACATCTACAAATCCTATCGGCAGGGGGCGCCGGTGCTTCGCGGGATGAGCCTGGTCATCGAGCGCGGCGAGTTCGTCTTCGTCACGGGGCCCAGCGGGTCGGGCAAGTCGACGCTCCTCCGTCTTTTGTACCGGGCGGAGACGGTCGACGACGGGCGCATCCTCTTTCTCGGCCGCGACGTCGCCCGCCTGCGCGACGACGCCATCCCCTTTCTGCGGCGCAACATCGGCGTCGTCTTTCAAGACTTCAAGCTCGTGCCCTCGTGGACAGTGTACGAGAACGTGGCCGTCGCGCTCGAAGTCCTCGGGCTGCCACAGCGCCTCATCCGCGCGCGTGTGGGCGAGGCCCTTCAGCGCGTCGGTCTGGCTGGGCGGGGGCGAGATACCGCGGCCGTGCTCTCGGGAGGCGAGCAGCAACGCGTGGCCATCGCCCGCGCGATCGTGGGTGAGCCTGCGCTCATCCTCGCCGACGAACCGACCGGCAACCTCGATCCGCAGCTCGCCATCGACATTCTCGGCCTCTTCGAAGAGGTGCACGCGACCGGCACGACCGTCCTCTTTGCGACCCACGACCGCACGCTCCTCGAAGTGCGCCCACGACGAATCGTGGTGCTGGGCGAGGGCAAGGCGCTCGACGTTCGCGAGGGGGTGGCGGTCGACGAGTACGATTACCCATTGCAACATTGAGGACGGGTTGGAGCCATGTTGTCGGACAGCACCGCGCGGAGGGCGAGACAGGGCATGCTTCGCGAGTGGCGCTTGCACTCGCTGAGCGTCTTCTCGCTGGCCGTCGCATTCGTGTGTCTTGGAGCGGCGCTGCTCGTCGTCATCAACCTGCGCGTGGTCGAACGGCGGTGGGCGCACGCCGGGAGGGCGTCGGTCTACTTGAAAGACGGTGCGCGACGCGACGACGTAGATGCGCTCCAAAGCGCGCTCCTGCGGCTCCCGCGAGTGAGCGGGGCGCGATACGTCTCGAGCAGCGACGCCCGTACCGAGTTCGGAGAGCATGAAATCCAGGGGCGGAGCGAGCTCGCAGCGCTGCCCGTCGAGGCGTTCCCGGCGTCGCTCGAGGTCGACGTCGCCCCGGACATGCCGGACGCCGATCTCGCCGAGATCGTTGCCAAGCTGAAGCAGCTACCCGTGGTGGACGATGTCGAGACCTACCAGTCGTGGACCGAGCGGCTCGCTCGGCTCGTTCGCGGAGGGGTGGCCGCCTCGGTGCTGCTCGCGATCGTGGTCTTCGCGGCGGTGCTCGCCGTCGTGGGATCGACGATGCGGCTCGCGCTGCAGAGGCGGCACATCGAGGTCGAGGTGCTTAAGCTCGTCGGCGCGACCGACGGGTTCGTGAAAAAGCCGTTCGTCGTCGAGGGGAGCTTGCAAGGCGCGCTCGGCGCCATAGGGGCGATCGGCCTGCTCGCCGTGCTCTTCGTCCTCGTTCGCGGGCGGCTCGACGCCGAGCTCGCGGCGCTCGTGGGGGTCGACCCGACGTTCTTGCCCTGGTACGTCGCCGTGGGCATGGTTGCGCTAGGCGCGCTCCTGGGCGCGACCGCCGCGCTCGCGAGCTTGCGCAAACTGGTGGCGGTGTGAGCCACGCGGTTCGCCTACTCCTCGGTTCGTTGGTGGTCGTCGGCGTCACCCCCGTGTTCATGGCGGTGGTGCGGGCGGCACCGCAGGCCGGAGAGAGCTCGCAGGCGGATTCGACGTCCGGCCTCGCGGCGCTCGATCGGCGCCTCGCCGATGCGGACGCCCAGTCCGAGCTCGACAAGAACGAGCTCGAGGGCCTGGGAGCGCGGCTCGGCCGGCAGCATGCGCGGGTGATTGCGCGCGGCAAGGCTTTCTACCGGTTGACGAGGGCAGGTCTGCTGCCGGTCGGGGGAGGGTTCGGGGCGCTGGTCACCCACGCGATGCACGTAGAGCGCGCGAGACGAATGCTCGCGGCTGACATCGGAGCGGAGACCCGCTTGCGCGGCGAGGCTGCGGAGCTGGCTCGTGAGCTCGAGCGCATCGCGCGGGATCGCGCGGCCCTCGTGGGACAGCGTGCGGCGATGGACGCGGCGCGTACCGCCTCGCAGGACGAACAGCGGCGGCAACTGGCCTTCGACAAGGCGTTCGAGACATCGACCGGCGCCGGCCCCGGATACGTGCCCGTTTACGGAGGTAGTGCGCTGGCGCCAGACACACCGGCTGGCGGCTTCGCCACGGCACGCGGTCGCATGCTGCTGCCGATCGCGGGTCGCGCGGAAATCAGCCCCGTGCGTCGCGAAGGCAACGAAGGGTCCGGGCTCGAGATACGGGCGGCGGCGGGCACGCCGGTTCGGGCGGTGTTTGCAGGTCGCGTCGCGTTCGCCGATCGATACGGTCCCCTCGGGCGCATCGTCATCCTCGACCACGGGGACCACTACTACACGGTGAGCGGGAACCTGGACGAGATCGATGTCAAGATCGGGCAGGACGTCGCGGCCGGTGAGCGCCTTGGAACGGTCGGAGACGACGGGCGGGGGGCGAGCCTGTACTTCGAAGTGCGTCACGGGTCCCGCACGGTGGCGCCGGAGGCGTGGCTGGGGCTTTAGCCATGGGCGGCTCTCGTGAGCCCCGAACGGTCAGAACGCTGCGCGCACGATGGCACCACCGCCCCCGGCCATGGGCACTGGCGCGACCACGATTCCCGTGTTCGCCGATCCGTGGGGGGCCGTAACGTACAAGACCGCGCCCGTCGCGAGGGCAATCCCGCCGACGAGGAAGGCGACGGTGGACCCCGTGGCGTCGTTCAGCGCGTCTTGGCGGAGGGAAAGGCCGGGACTCGTGCAATGATCGGTCGGGTCGCACGGACCGCTGTTCGATTGATCCCGTTTGGACATGGCGGCGAGCCCGAGCACGCTGCCGACGCCCAGACCGACGACGCCGATGGCACCGACGCCCACCCCGATCCATCGCACGGTCGCGCCTCCGCTCGTCGTCGTTGCCGTGGCTGTGGTCGCGGGTGCGGCCGTGGTCGCGGGTGAGGCCGTCGCGGGTGCGGCCGTGGTCGCGGGTGAGGCCGTGGTCGCGGGTAAGGCCGGCGCTGCCGGCGGGCTCGCGGCCGACGCCGATGCGGTGGTTTCCGTCTCGTCGAGGCTGTCGATGGGAACCGTCGCCGCCTGGTGGTCCGGCCCCACCTGGGCCACCAACGTCCTCGTCTTTCGGCCCGGCGACGAGACAACGACGACGTGCTCCCCGGGGTCCACCGGGACGGCCAGGCCGAGCTCCTCTTGGGCGACGGGAGCTCCATCGCGGAGAATTTGAAGCGCGGTCCGCGGGATGCTCGGAGACACCGCGATGGTGAGTCGGCTCAGCTTCGGCTCGATCGCCTGTGCGCGGGCGCGCGCGACATCGGCGCGCCTGTCGCCCCGTTCGCGCGCGAGTCCTTCGGCGCTGCGAAACTCGGTCCACGCGCTGGCGCTGCGTCCGACGTGTTCGTAGCAATCGGCGAGGTAGAGCGTGACACCGAGACCCGGTACGAGCCGCTTGCTCTCCGCGAACTTCGCGCATGCGTCCGCGTACTGTCCAGCGTCGACGAGCGCCTTGCCCGCGTTGAACATGGCATCGGCACGCGCCAGATCGTCTTTGGATTGTGCGCCGGCTTGCGCCCCCGTCATAGAGACGGTGAGCGCGATCATCGCCGGTACCGTGCGTCGCATCAGTCGCGCCCTCCGAAGGCGGCCGTCCCAGCGGGCTTCGTGCTCGGGGTGGGCTTGGCACGCGGCACCGGACGCACCGTCGCGGTTGTGGCGGCTACGGCCGGCGGCTTTGTCGTGGTGCCCGGCGGAGGGGGCGGCGGCGGCTCGGCCGTCGCCTCGGTGGCGGTCCGCGCTGCGGTTGCCGCGGGTGTCGTCGCCGCGGCGACCGGGGTCATCGCAGCGGAGGGCGGAGAGCTTGGCCCCTCCACGCTCGACCGCGCGCGCGTCGCCACCGCTCCGATCACCGCGGCCCCGACGACGAGAACGGCCGCCCCTCCAATCGCGACCACGCGCGCCCCGCGTCGCGGCGGAGAACGGGTATCGGTATTGCTGAACTCGGCCCTCGTTTGCGCCACTCCCGTAGGCGCGCCTGCCGGCCGCCCGTGGCCACCATCGTGCGGCGGCGGGTCGAGCCCCGCGGACGGCACGCCATCGGTCGCAACCCCCGACAGGCTGGGTGCTCGTGCGCGCGACATTCGCCCGACGCGGTTCGCTGCGACTTGCACGTCCGGGGCGCCAAAGGGGGCCATCGCCAGAGCGAGCGAGCCCACATCCGGGAAACGGTCCCGGGGGTCTTTCTCGAGGCAACGCAAGACGACGGCCTCGAGCCCTACGGACACCGCGGGCTTCAGGCTCCGCAGCGAGGCCGGCGCCTCGGTCATGATGCGCGTGCACACGACGGGCAGCGTCTCTCCGTCGAACGGGGGCCGTCCTGCGAGCATTTCGTAGAGGATGATTCCCATCGACCAGATGTCCGCGCGCCCGTCGACGCTCTTGGACGAGCGCATCTGCTCCGGTGCCATGTAGAGCGGGGATCCCATCAGCGCCTGGGTGCTGGTCATTGCGGCATCTTGCAGCCCGCCCGCGGCCGAGAGCTTCGAGATACCGAAATCGAGCAGCTTGACGCGCACCGAACCGTCGGATCGTCGCGCGAGAAACAGGTTCGCCGGCTTCAGGTCGCGGTGCACGATGCCCGCGGCATGCGCCTCCGCCAGCCCCTCGCATGCCTGCATGGCGTAATCGACGACGACCTCGGTCGGGAGGGCACCGCTCGCGCGCAAGAGCGCCTCGAGGTCTTCGCCCTCGAGGTACTCCATCACCAAGTACGGCGCGCCGTTCTCCAGGGTCCCGAAGTCGGACACCCGCGCGACGTGCTCGCTCTGAACACGCGCCGCCGCGCGGGCCTCCCGCAAGAAGCGGGGCACGGCCTCGGAGGTTTCGTGCAAATACGACGCGTGCATGAACTTGATCGCCACGCGCTGTTCGAGCTGCACGTGGGTCGCCACGACGACCCAGCCCATTCCCCCCTCGCCGAGCAGTCGCTCGACGCGGTACTTGCCCGCGAGGATGGCCCCCTGGGGGAAGGGCATGGACCGCGGTGACGCCGAAGGCCCGCTGCTGGTCATTGGCACATTCCCGGCCCGATCCCCTTGAGACCAAGCCCTCCGTCGATCACGAGGACGCCGCCGCATGACGTGAATCCGAAGCAGCAGTCGGCGACTGTCTCGCAGACCCCCACGCTGCAGCTCGACATGCACGTCCCAGCCGCCGTGCACGACAGGCCGGGGCAGCACGCCTGCCCTCCCGGACAGGCGCCCCCGCCACCGCTGCACCCCCCGCCGTCGGGACCGATTCCGCCGTCCAGCGGTGGTGGGCCGCCTTCCGGGCAACACGGGGCTGGCTGCCCGCAGTTGTCGACGCAGTCGGGGCTGCAACCGCCGACCGGGGTGCAGCACTGGCCGAGATAGCAGACGTCCATCCCGGAACAGAAGCACGGCACCTGGTTGCCGCATTGATCGGGGACCGTCACGTTGCATGCCCCTCCGCACTGGGGGTTCGGCGCGCAACATGACCCGGTGTGGTTGTCGCAGACTCCGCCACCTGTGCACATTCCGCCCGCTCCGCAGTTCACCGGATGGCCGCAGCTGTCCAGCGTCTGGCCGCACAGTCGGTTGCCGCAGGGGTTTGGCTGCGGCGAGCATCCGCAGGTGCCGCTGTTGCACGACACCCCACCGCTGCAACCCCCGCAGTCGATGGTCACTCCGCAGTTGTCTTGCATCATCCCGCAGCGCCCGTTGCACCACGTCGGATCGCTCTTGCACGCGCATTGGTTGGTCGCCATGTTGCAGACCCAGCCCGCTGGACAATCGTTGACGCACTCGCGATCGCCGCCGCAGTTGTCGGGGCCGGGTCCGCAGTGTCCTTGGCACCAGTTGGGATCCGGCGTGCACGAGCGGCCGCTGTCGGCCGACGCGCCGTCTGCCGCGTCTCGGGCGTCGGCCGCGTTCCCAGCGTCCGCGGCGTCGGTCATGTCGCTCGCGTCGCCGCCGCCCCCCTCGGCCGCCGTGCCGGAGTCGATGGCTTCGTCACCGGCGCGGCTCGCGTCAACGTCCGCGCCATTGCCCGTATCCGCACCGTTGCCCGAATCGGCGCCATTGTCCGCGTCCGCACCTTGCGCTCCGTCTGCGCTGCCGCCTCGCGCGACGTCCGAGCGGGTCGTGGCATCGTCCGAACCACCGGACGCATCCGAGCCATCGTCTTTCGGAATGCCTTGATCGATGCCCAGAAGGGACCCACACGCGACCGGCGCCAGAGCACCCGCGATCGCGATCGCGGCGAGCGCGGCTCGTCGGAAAGGTGAGTGGCTTTTCTGCGCCATATCCCCACCGATAACGTATCACCGCTCCTCGGGCTCGAGAGCGAGAACGTCCGCGGTATGACCGATTGCTGTCTCCCTATGTACTCGCTTCCGCGCGCGCGGGTGCCCGCGGCCGCATGGCCGCGTACAGCACCTGGCGACGTGAGAAGACGTCGCATAGTCGCGCGTGGGCCAGCGGCTCGGGCACGTGACGCGCAATCGTGCTTCTGTCTCGATCCGCTCGCCACGTGCGCGCGACCGGTGCACCTGCGAGCACGCCGGCGCCAATCCCAGCGAGGAGCGCCGCTCCGACGAGCGTGGCACCCCCGCCATCCGCAGCGTCGCTCCAGGTGAGCGGGAGCCCGAGGGCGTCGGCCAAGACCTGACGAAAGAGCGCGCTCTTGCCGGCGCCGTTCGCCGCGACCACGCGGCCGAACCGCGCTCCGTTTTCTTCGGCCACCGCGAGGCAGTGCCGAAAGCCGAGCGCGATGCCTTCGAGAAGGGCTCGATAGAGATGTCCTCGCTGGTGGGTGCGATCGATTCCGCTGATGACGCCACGTGCCCGCTCGTCCCAAATCGGAGTGCGCTCTCCCTGGAAGTACGGAAGGATCATCAGGTCGGCGAGCGCGTGGGTATCGACGGCGCTGGCCTCCGTTTCCAGCGTGTCCCACGCCACGCCGGGCGCGCAGGCGCCGCGGAACCATTCGAGCGCGGCGCCGCACAGCGTCCCGCCCAGCGATAGCCAGCGATCGCAGCCTACGTGATGACTGTTGATCAGGCGCGCGTCGAAGCGTGCGGTTTCCATGGGCATCAGCAGATTGCCTGCGGTGCCGAGCATCAAACAGGCTTCTCCTTCGTCGATGACCCCGGCGCCCAGCGCGCTCGCCGCGAAGTCGCCGCCCCCGGCAACGACTGGAGTCCCCTCGCGCAGCCCAGTCGCCGCAGCCGCCGCGCTCGTGACCGCCCCGACGACATCGTGCGCCGCGGCGGTTCGCGGCAGAAGACGCGCCGGTATCCCCACGGCCCTCGCGCCGGCCTCGGACCACGCGCGGGCACGGGCGTCGAACAGAGGCGTGCACAGCATCGCGGTCGACAGATCGCATGTCGCCTCGCCGGTCAAGCGAAGCACGATGAAGGCGTGCGATTGCAAGAAGAGCGCGGCGCGGTCGACGACGTCGCGCTCGTGTGCACGCAGCCACGCGACCTTCGCCCCGAGGTAATACGCGTGCATCCGGTTGCCGCCGATCGCCTCGGCTCCGCCAGGACCGAGCGCCGCATCAATCGCCCGAGCCTCGGCGTGGGCGCGCACGTCGAGCCAGAGGATGGCACGACGGATCGCGCTGCCGTTCGCGTCGATTGGCACGAGCGTCGGCGCCTGACCAGTCACGCCGACCGCGGCCACGTGGGCGAGCCGCGCTTGCAGGCCCACGCGCCCGATGACGGCGCACGCCGCCTTCCACCAGGCCTGCGGGTCTGCTTCGGCCCACCCCGCGGCGGGGGCCTGATAAGGGCACGCCTCGGTGGCCTGCGCGACCACCCCGCCCCGAACGTCGAAGACCGCCGCGCGCACCCCGGTGGTGCCGACGTCGACGCCGAGCAGCGTCGTCTGCGTCATCTCAGCCCCGCACGCGCTGGACGATATCCATCACTTCCCGGTCGGACAAGATGTGCGTCGTGGCCTTGGCCGCGTGGAGAATCGCGGCCACGAGATCGTCGGTCGGCTCGAGGCCGCGCTCGCGCAGCCAGTAGCCGACGTTCGAGGCGCCGCTCATGAACCCGATGCAGATCTCCTGGTGGCGCCCGAACATCCCTGCGGGGACCCCGCTGTAGACGCGGTCGACGAGCCACGCGTCGGACTTCTTCATCGCCTTCACGATCGCGGCTGCGTGCACGCCGGTCGCCGTGCGAAAGGCGTTTCGTCCCACGAGGGGATAGTTCAGCGGAATCTCCCAGCGAACGGCGCGCGCCACCGTCTCGCAGTACTCGACCAGCCGGGTCAGACGGCGACTCTCGGGCAGCTGGCCGAGCAGGCGCAGGTTCAAGAGGAGGAGCTCGATCGGAGTGTTGCCCACTCGCTCGCCGATGCCCAGGGCGGTGCCGTGCACCCGGTCGACCCCGAGTGCGATCGCCCGAAGGCCGTTCTCGAGCGCCAGGCCGCGGTCGTTGTGGCCGTGCCAGTCGACTCCGACCGACGCCCCGGACTGGGCGATCACGCCTTTCGCGAAGCCGATCAGATTTCGTACGCCGTCGGGCGTCGCGTGGCCGACGGTGTCCGACAAGCAGAGGCGCGTCGCGCCGTGCCCGATCGCCGCCTGAAAGAGCGTGCGCAGCACCTCGGGCCGCGACCGCGTGGTATCTTCGGTCACATACGCCACCGGCAAGCCCGCTTTGATCGCGACGTCGATCGCCTCCGCGCTGCGCTTGGCGATCAGAGCGACGTCCCATTGCTCGACGTACTGGCGAATGGGGCTGGAGCCGATGAAGAGGTACGCCTCGAGCGGGATCCCGACGCGCTGGCTGATCTCGACGATGGGCTCGACGTCGGCGACGACCGTCCGGGCGGCGGCGGCAACTTTGATCTTCATCCGGCAGCTGACGACCTCCTTGCATAGGCAAAGCACGTCGTCGAAGGCCCGCTGGCCACTCCCCGGCAGCCCGACGGTGGCGACCTCGAGGCCGAGATCCTCCATCAAGTGCAGGATGCGAATCTTGTCGTCGATCTTGGGATCCTCGACGCTCGGGTTCTGGAGACCGTCACGGAGGGTCTCGTCGACCAGCGCAAAGGCCTGTGGGACCGGCTGCCCTTTGCGCTCGACTTCGTTCCAGTCGAAAATGAGCTCCCCGGCACCATTTGGGTCGGGCAACGCCGTGGACATCGCATCGGAGTATAGACAACACCCGTGGACAAGCTCCAATCGGCCCAGCTGCAAGTGGTTCTGCCCGGCAGCACGTCGAGTTTTCGCCGTCGCGTGATCGCGGCGATGCGAGAGCTGGCGACCGCTCCGGGCGCGTTCGCCTTCTTCGGCAAGGAGGACGCGCGAGCCTACGGCGAGGGGACGCGCATCGTCGACGGAGGCGCAAAGGCGTGGCCCGGGGCGGACGGCGTCCGATTGTCGTCGGCGTTCGGGTTCGCCACGAAGAGCGTCGTCATGTCCCCGCGACGCGTGTACCTGTCGGCCGAGCTCTGGCCCGAGAGCGAACGGGTCAGGCTGCCCTATTTTCGTGTTTGGTCGGCCCCGGAGCAGTTCGTGCATGCGCTCCTCCTGTTCCTCCATGAAGGGGGAGTGCTCTTCGGCCTTGCCGGGCTGGAGCGGCGCGAACAGGACGGTCCGTTCGGCGACGACGACAAGCGCGCGATCGAACGCCTCGCGCCGTTCATCGTCGCCGGTGCACGAGCCCAGCTCCAGTACGACGAGCTCTCGCGCGAAGCAGCGGCGCTCCGGGCGCTCGGCAAGATCTCGGGGGTCGTGTACGTCGTCGATCGCGACAAGAAGCGCATCGTCTGGGCCGCCGACCGCGAGCGAGGCATCGATTGGGAGGAAGACGTCGGGCCTATCGAGGCGCAGCTGATCGACGCCGTTGAGCAGTCGCTGGCTGCGCGCGCCCGCAAAGACGCGTTTCCGACCCCGCCGCGGCTGCCCAGCGGAACGATCGTGTCGGTGGCCAAGATCGACGGCGACCCGGTCTTCGGCGGAGCCCGCTGCGCAGCCGTGCGGGTGGAAGGAACCCAGCGGCCCACCGCGATGGAGGGACTGAGCAAGCGCGAGCGATCCATCGCGCGCCTGCTCGTCGCCGGCTACAGCGGGGTGAACGTCGCCGCCATCGCCGGCCTGAGCGAAAACACAGTGCGCACCTACGTGCGGCGCCTCTACACGAAGCTCGGCGCAAACAACCGCGCGGACCTCGTGCGAAAGCTAGTTACCCCCGAGGACATCGCGTCGACAGCCTCCTCGTCGCAGATTGCACCGACCCCCGACTCGTCGCTCGCGCACGGCGACGACACGTTGGACTAAAGTGCCGTCGGCGCCGGTGGCGGAATCGACCCCGGCGGGATCGAAAACGATCCCCACGCGGGGATGAGGTTATTCACCGTGAAATCCTGGTTCCAGAGGTAAATGGGCGCGAACGTCTGGATGTTGCCGCCCGAGTCGACGACCACTCCCGCGACGTAGAGCTGCTGCTTTCGCTTGCCCATGTTGCCCGTGTCCACCGGCGCCTGGGGGCTTCGAGTCGACGAGAACGTGAGCCAGTAATACGTATTCCCGTTCTTGTCCTTCTGGGCAACGGGCTTCATGGTCGTCGGATCCAGGGGGTTGGGAGCCCATTTCGGCCAGGTGTTCTGGACCGTGTGGGGCGCGGCGCCGGTGCACGAGACCGGGTCGTTCGACTTCAGCGCCACTTCGGTACCGCCCATCCCGCCGTTGTACTGCACGACGTAGATATCCGCTTTGTCGGCGTTGTACATGCTCGTGCCGGTGGGAACCTGATTGAAGGCGATGAGCTGGTCGTCGGGCGACCACGCGGGGTAGTACTCGCTCTGGTCCTTGCTCGAAGCACCCGGCAGCGGTACGGCGGCACCACCCATGCCGCCGTTGTACGGGACCACGTAGACATCGGACGTGCAGTTGGCGCCGCTCAGCTCGCAATCCATGCGGCCGTCTTTGGTGCCGAGATTCGTCGAGCCGTAGGCGATCGCGTCGGTCCCGCTGACGTTATGGCTCCAGTTGGGGCCGCCCGCGCTGTTGCTGTCGCCGGTGCGGGCGATGATTCCCCAGCCGCCTCCGGCTGTGCTCGTGGCGCAGTTGCCATTGATAGGGTTGCACGGAGTCGCGACCGGAAGGGGCGACGTCATCATGCCTGACGACCAGGGATTGTATGCCATGCCTGCGGGCACGGTGCCCGCGTACTCCAGATCGAACCATGCAAGCTGCGACACGACCCCGGTCGCGGAACCGGCCGAGCCGGACATGATCTGGGCCTCGGTCTGGTTCCAAGCCGCCCCGATGCTCGCGACCAGCTTCCGATCCCCGGTCTGGTAGTGGGCGGGCGAAAACGTCTGGATGCCCATCATCACCTGGTTCACGGTGGGCGGCGCGTAGTACCCGTTGATGTTCGGGCTGAGATTCGACGCCGCGCCGGGTGTCAGCCACGCAGGCGCCGATCCGACCGCGGGTGCCCCCGCGGTGGTGTCGATGGACGCGAGCGCGACGGCCCACGGCCATTGCGACGTAAACGACACGAATTTCCCGTCGGGCGTGGCCGTGTGACACCCGATACAAAAGACCTGCTCCAACGTGTCCGGTTGCAGATTGGCCGGCGGGGGCGCCTGCGCCCGCACCTGCTGCATGACCTGTTGGGTGGTGAGGGCAGTGGTCGTTCCCTCGTCGCCAACGGTGAAGCCCTGAAGCGTGGTGCTGTTGCTGACCGTGGCAAACGAGGACGAGGTCCAATACACGAGGGCCCCATCGGCAATCGCGGGGGCGATCTGGATCGTCGCGGTGTTGCTGATCGTCGGCGATCCGCCGCCCGAGCTGATGCCCCGCACGGTCACTTTGATCGACGCGCCTACCAGGTTTCCGTCTTTCGCGGCCGGCGTTCCCATCGGGCCCGGGGGCGTATACGCGATGGTCTGCCAAATCGCCTTGTCCATGGCCCAGTAGGTGTTCGTCGTGTAGACGACCAAGTCGTTCGCCTCGCCGTCGCTGTGCAGCCGGACCTCGAACAAGTTTTGCCCAGGCGCCGCTTTCCAGTAGACGCGCGGGCGAAGCCAGTTCTTCGGGTAGAGGGCGCCGTCGGCGGGCTCGACCAGACACGGACCATTTTGCATCGAGCCGCTGCCCGCGGGGCCGAATAGCGTCGAAGGATCGCCGGAGGGCATGCCCTTGGCGTCCAAGATCGGCGCGGATGCGAAGTCTTGGCAGACCCCCATGGCGCACTTGCCGCCGCCCCCCGTGGCCGGGGCAAAGCCGCCGCCGCCGCCCGAACCCCCCGTCGGCGTGGCGAACACACCGCCGGAGCTGCCGCCGCTTCCCCCGTTGTTATCGAAGCCGCTGGGCCCGACGCTGGTGGAGTGAGCGCAGCTCACCGCAAAGGCCGGGGCAAGCACCATGGCCACGAGCAACGTGCACTGGAGGAGCGTTCGTGTTGACAATCGCATGATGGCCTCGGTCACAGAGAAATGGCGTGAAATTCCGCAGCGGTATTGCCACGCTCTCCACGACGGGAGCGTGCGCCCGCATGAAACGGGGCAAAGGTACCATGTTCCCTCTCGTCGGGCAGGTGGCTCACGAAAGTGAACTTGAAGGAGGTGGAACGCGTGCCGTCACGATCGGTCGGAGGGGATCGACGCGCTGCATGCGCACGTCTGACAGAAAAATGCGTCGACGGTGGACGGAAGGGGCGGGGAACGCGTTGGGGCGGGGCTCAAGATGCGCTACAGAGGGCCCCTTGCCGTTCTTGGAGCGGCGGATGCCCGGCCGGCACGACGCAGCCGGGCGCGAAAGTCGCACGCGCCACTAGCTCAGTTGGATAGAGCGACGGCCTCCGGAGCCGTAGGTCGCAGGTTCGAATCCTGCGTGGCGCGCAGCACCAGCGGCAACGCCGCTTGGCTGACATGCCCACAATGTCAACGAGCGATGACATCCCGGGATGTCGCCGGACGACGACATGCGCTTGCGAACCTCGAAGGACATCGGTGCGCTCATCCGCGCGAGGTCATCGCTTCGTCCACGACCTTCCGAAGATCCCGCGCGCACGGGTGTCTCGGCGCGGTGGACCGCCTAAAGGCAGGCACCTCCGCTGCACACGCCTCCCTCGGAACATGCCATTCCACAGCTGCCGCAGTTGTCCGGGTTTGACGTCAGGTCCACGCAATAGCCGGCGCAGTCGCTCAGCCCGGGAGGGCAACCGCACTGCCCCTGCACGCAGATGAGCGTGCCGTTGCAAACTTGATCGCAAAAGCCGCAGTGGTCCTTCGTGTTCGACAGGTCCACGCAGTTCGTCGCGCACTGCACTTGGCCGGCAGGACAGTTAAGAACGCAGGTCCCTCCGATGCAGGTAGCGCCAACCGGACATGTTGCTCCGCACGCCCCGCAATTTGCGACGCTCGCCTGGACGTCGATACAAGCGCCATCGCAGTACGCAAGGCCTCCGGGACACGCACAGCTTCCCGCGCTGCAGTGCGCCCCCCCCGCGCAGGCGACACCGCAGGCGCCGCAGTTCAAGTCGTCCGCCTTCAGATCAACACACGACTGGCTACCGCAGACCGAGAGACCGCACGGGCAGCAGTTCGAGGTCGGACAGCCATACAACACGCAGGCGCCCGCGACGCAATAGAACGGTGTGGGGTGAGGCACGTTGGAGCCACTGTCGCTCAGGGGGGCGCTTCCGAGCCCGTTGCAGGGGCGTGCCGGAACGCACGAGCTCGCGCTGCATCCACCGTCAGGGCTCGTGTACGAGACGTAGGCCACCGGGAGCTTGGGCGGCGTCAAGCATGAGTTCCCGCAGCTTCCACAGTTGTTTGGGTCGCTGTCTAGGTTCGCGCATGCGCCGCCACACATGGAGCCGTGCGAGCCCGGGCAGGCGCAAACGCCGTCCCGACACACCAGACCGGGCGCACAGCTGTTCCCGCAGTGGCCGCACTGGAACGCGTCGCTCGAGAGGTCAACGCATCCGCCGCCACATGCGGTCTGCCCTGCTGCGCACATATCGCGGCACGCGCCCGCCGCGCAGACCTCGCTCGCCGCGCAGGCGACCGTGCAGCTTCCGCAGTGGCTCCGATCGGCGCTCAGATCCGTACAGACCCCGCCGCACAGGGCTCCGCCGCACGACTGCGTCGCGGACGGAGCGGCCGCGTCGTCGGACGTTCCCCCCGCCGAGGCTGCCGAACCATCAGAGAGCGGCGGTGTGAGCCCCCCGTCGTCGATCGGCGACGTACGGCCGCAGGCCGAACAACAGAGAACCCCCAACAGCGAAGCCCAATGGGATAAGCGCAAGGTCACCTCACCGACCACGAGATCTGCCGCACAAAGAGTTTGAAGTTGCCCTACTGCTCGCCCATCTCACCCGCTGCATCCGTGGCAGCAGACACGCCACCGTCGGACAATGGTACCGGATTGGCCCTTGGGGAACAGGAACAGGATCCGCAGCAGCCGTCAGAGTCGCCGCTACCGCAACCTGCACCGAGAACGCTAACGCAGATAGCGGAGATGGTAAGCACAGCGCAGGAGATCCTCATCCGCCCAGGGTGGGTTTAGGCCATAAACCGCGCAAGTGGATTCGCCGCTACGCGTGTACGTAGCGGCCGCTTCACGCCGCCCTCCGCAGACCTACGGCTTCGATGACGAGGGCAGGCAGTTCGACGCCGAGGGCAACGCGCGCGATTGGTGGACGGCGCCTGTGAGCCGCGACGGCGGACCCGGTCGAAGTTCGCTCGCGGCCGAGCCGTTCGGGAACACGGTGTCGCGAAGCGATCGCAGTGAGTCGGCATGGACGCAAGAAGGCCCTCGGAGCTCCCCGCCTTCGCGCTCACGACGGCGTCGGCGGCGAAGGGGCCCTACTGAGACGCCGGCGCAGTGCCGCGACCACGAACCATCCGAGGAGCAACGTGGGGGCCACGGCGTCTAATCCTCGAGCGCTGTCGCGGGCCCCGCCCGCGGTCGAGCACCCCTTGGAGGAGGTCGGGGCAGCACCGCCCGAAGTCACGCCGGTGTCGGCGGCAGGCCCACGCGTCGGGAGCGCCCCGTCAGCCGCGGACCCGTCGATGTTCTCGGACAGGCTGGCATCTTGGTTCGGCTCCGAGCAGTTCGCGATGCGCGCTCCGCCCGTGCAGAGGCCCTGCCCGCTGCACGTCTCGCCCGTGATGCACGGGTCCTCGGTAGAGCACGCCGCGCCGGCGGGACTCGCGAACTGCACGCAGCCGGGAGCGTTCGATGCAACGTTGCACGCGGTATAAAGGCAGAAGTCGAGCTCTCCGCGGCCGTACTTGTCGCAGCCGTGATCGAGCAGGGGGCATCGGCCCGCGCCGTCGCACGCTCCGCTGCACACGGTGACAGGCAGGCCTGGGATCCCGCTGTCGTCGACCCCTGCCGGCATGCACGCGGCGCCTGCAGGCGCGTTCGTCGCGACGCACGCCCCTGCGCTGCAGGCGTGCGCGCAATCAGTGCCGGGAGGTCCCGCCGGCGCGCAATCGATGCCGTCGAGGCTCGTCAGCTTCGCGCGCGCGAGCGCGTCGGCGGTCGCCGCCAGGCATGCCATCGGTCGGCCTGCCTTCGAGAAGTCGGGTAGGCACAAGCCTCCGCAGGCGTTCCCGTCTCCCGGGTCGCATGGCATGCCATACGCGGTCTCGGGGCACGCCGAGCCGCCACCCGCATCGTCTGCCGCCGCGGTGCGGCCAGGCAGCGGCCCTGTGACGACGGCGAGCAAGAAGAGCCAAGGTCTTCGCATAAGTCCACTCTAGCAAGCGCCGTTCGACCAGCGCGGGCGGGCGCCCATCAAGATGGACTCAATCCGTCGACGCGAAGCGAGAGCGCCGAAGGTTAGGCGACCGTTGTCGACAGCCTTTGTTCGAGGAACTTCCAAAATCACGGGCCGATCGCGGTGACTTGGATCCCGGCCCCCTCCAACGAATTCGCCACGTTGGCCTTCGCGTGGCTCATCGGGGGGCGGTTATGGATCCGATTTCTTCTCTGTTCTATCACTGGGCTAACAACACCGTGACACCCCGTTTTTATCTTGCCCTCCGTTCACTCCGGGTTTCATCCCCCGAGCTGCATTCACGGGGATAGTTCTCGCATGCTCCAGCGGGTGTGACCGCGAACGTGGCGTCAACGTCCGAGGTGCGCACCTCTCCTTCAGCCCCAAGGGAAACGGTCTCGGACGGTAAGGGAGAGGGTGAGCTGCTCGCCATGGTGTGAGCATAAGTCGTTCCCTCTGGCCGCCCAAACCTGGGTCCGACGCCGGTCCTGTGCGGCCTGACTCAAGCGCCGCAGATGGCGCCTCGGTCCCATTCAGCTGCGGGTCGGCGGGCGTTCCGGCCATTCGCCGAGGATCGACCACTCGCGGCCCTGCGGCTCCAAGTCGATTGCCACGAGGTTACCGGTTATCCAGCATACCTGAGTGCCGCGCGTGACCGCTGTTCAGGCACCGGGAGGTTGAAGCTCGGCCGGGGACCATCGTTGGTCTGTTCGCCTGGTCGTCGTCCTTCTGCGGATCCGCGTGACCGCTGACAGGCCACAAACCGCGCAAGCGGATTCGCCGCCCGCTTTCATGCCGGACCCCGCAAACTCACGGCTTCGATGATGACGGAAAAAAGCGCGCAATGCCTTCGCTTACTCCGCGTCGAAGAGCGACGGGACGACGTCCCCCGCTTTGCCGAGCCTGAGTTCGTCGAAGGCGCTCGCGTTGTCCGGCCGCTCGGGCCCCACGTACACGGTGTGCGCGCGCCCTCGTGCCGCGGCGACGAAGCCGGCGGCGGGGTAGACGGCGCCGCTGCTCCCGATCGTGATGAAGACGTCACTGTCCCGAAGCGCTCGAGCAATCGCATCCATGTCCAGCGGCACCTCGCCGAACCAGACGATGTGCGGGCGGATGCGCGCGCCGCACCCGCAGGTCGGGATGCGCTCGTGGGTAACCCTGTCCTCGAAGGGCGGGCGCGCGCAGGATTCGCACCGGCTTTTCATCAGCTCGCCGTGCATGTGATGCACGCGCTGCGACCCGGCCTTCTCGTGCAGGTCGTCGACGTTCTGGGTGCAGAGGTAGAGCCGGTCGCCGAGGGCGCGCTCCAGGCTCGCCAGCGCCCGGTGCGCCACGTTCGGCTCGCACGTCGCCGCCTGCGCGCGGCGCTGCGCGTAGAAGCGCCACACGACCTCGGGGTGAGCGGCCCATCCCTCAGGGGACGCGACCTCTTCGAAGCGGTACTGCTCCCAGAGGCCGCCGGCGTCGCGGAACGTGCGGATGCCGCTCTCGGCCGAGATCCCTGCGCCGGTTAGGACGAAGACGCGCGAGGAGCGAGAGATACGCAGCGGAGGGGTGGTCATGCGTCCCGGGAGTCTACGCGGTCTCGCGCCGCCTCCACACGACGCTCCAATTGATCATCGCCATAGTTTAGCCCGTCGATGTACGCCTGCGCTTCGTCGTCAGCCCAGACGTCCTTCCTCGGCGAACAGACCACGGTACGGTCATTGGGCTAACCGGTTACCTTGCGTTCACCTATGTTTGGAGCGGATAAAAAGACGTTATCGGATAGAAAAGGAGTTTCATGGGTTCCGGGCTGACCCGTTTTGAAGTGATCCGCGACGAACGACCCCGTGACACGCCGTGGCCCAGCATGACGTGGCCACCAACAGTCGCTCGCCTGACGGGACACGTCGTCGAGCTCTCGCCTTGTGTCCCGGAACATGACGCCGGACCTCTGTTCCATGCGCTCAACCACGACGCCGTCTGGCGTCATGTTCCGGGGCGACCGAAAAGCCCCGAGCAGTTCGCCGCGACCCTCGCCAAACGCCAGGCCGAAGGCAGGTTCGTCTGGATCGTGAGGCTCCTTCAGCCCTATGCGGGGATAGCAACGGGGGCCATCGTCGGGACCTCGTCGTACCTCGATGTGGCCCCGACGGACGCCCGGCTGGAAATTGGAGCCACGCTCTACGTGCCCGCCGTATGGGGCACGAAGGTCAATCCGGATGCGAAGCTTCTGCTCCTCGCGCACGCCTTCGAGACCCTCGGGGCCGCGCGGGTGCAGCTCAAAACCGACGTTCGCAACGAGCGATCCCAGCAGGCCATGGCGCGCCTCGGCGCTCGCTACGAAGGGACCCTGCGTCGCTTTCAGCGTCGCGACGACGGCACGGTCCGCGACTCGGTGCTGTTTTCGATCGTAGCGGACGACTGGCACGAGGTTCGAGAACGTCTGATCGTACGCCTCAAGGAGGCCGGCCATGGGTGACCCGATCTCCCCTGCACCGGCGGTTGTTTCCGATGGTGACCAATACACCTTCGCAAACGTCGACCGACTGCTCGAGCTCGAGCGGCTCCGCTGCATCCAGGCGATCTTCGATCCCGCATCGCGGCGGCTGCTCGACGCCTGTGGGGTCGCGCCGGGTGCCCGGTGCCTTGAGATCGGCGCGGGCGCGGGCTCCATCGCGCTCTGGCTTGCTGAGCGCGCGGGCAATCAGGGAGAGGTCATCGCCGTCGACCTCGACGCGGCGTTTCTGCGCCCTTTGCTTGCGAATGCGTCTGGGGTTCGGATCGTCGAGGGCGAAGCGCGCGCGGTTCTCGCTCCCTCGCGCTTCGATCTCGTGCATGTGCGCTACGTGCTCGTGCACAACGCCGATTGGGAAGCCCTGCTCGATGCGACCGTCGCGTCGCTGAAGCCAGGTGCAGCTCTCGTGATCGAGGAGCCGGACTTCACAGTGGCCAAGGCGGCCTTCGGCAGGGACGCGGGTGCGTTCGACCGTGTCAACGCCGCCATCCGCACCATGTTTCGCGAGGCCGCAAAAGACCCGGCGCTCGGCGTTCGCCTTCCCGCCGCGCTCGAGCAACGCGGCCTGCGGGTCGAGCGTGCCGAGAACGCGGCGCCGCTTTGTCGCGGAGGCGAGCCGGTCGCCGCGATGATGGCGATGTCCACACGTCAGCTGCGCGACAAGTACCTCGCCACCGGCGTCGTGCGCGACGACGATCTCGATGGCTACCTGCGTTTCGCCGCCGATCCGGCCAGCTGGGGCGTCTACTACGCGACCGTCAGCGTCTTAGCGCGCAAGAGAGCCCTGCAATGATGGGCGAAACGCCAGTTCCCGGCGGAAGTTGATGCGCTTGGCGAAGGCTGAGGCGGAGTCCGAGCGCGAACCACCGCGAGCTGTGGATCCGCGATCCGGACGGCTATACCGTGATCCTCCCGTCGCCCGACGGTGACGCGGAGGAGGCGTAGGCGATCCCATGTGCCCGGTCGTGAATTTCGAGAGCGTTTCGACCGCGGGTCTCGAGTCGTCGCCAGTCGCGCCCGCGCTCGCCGGGCTGCGCGCGAACGAGGCGCGCTACTTCAAGAACAAGTACGACCACGTCTTCACGGTGGAGCCTGCGAGCAAGGCCAACAAGGCCATCGACTGGGTGCACCGCATCCTCGAGAAAGAGCGCGGCATCGTCATCGAATCACGCCCGCTCGAGGCCACGGCGTTCGAGGTCGAGAGGATCCGGATCGCCTACGTGTTCTACGAGAGCGGCCTCTCGATCAACGTCATGTACTCGATCGACGACTCGAAGAAACGGGCCGTCGGCTTCAAGCTGTCGGACGGAATGGAGGTCCCCGCCGAGCTCGCCGAACGCTTCAAGTTCGCGAGGCAGAAGTCGAAGCTGGCCGGCACGATCCGCGGCTCGTTCTTCGTGATCAAGGGCGAATACTAAGCTCCCCGGGTGGCTCACGTGACGAGCGTGCGCGGTTGGGCCATTCGCTACTTCGCCAGGACGACATGGGTGGCGCGGTCCGAGGCGGCGTGCTCCGTGCACTTGTAGCCGAGGCCTACCGTATCGACGCCGGCGAGGAGGTTCTCGCCCCGGCCCAGAAGCGCGGGGGCGATCACGAGGTGCATCTCGTCGATCAGCCCGGCGGCAAGGTACTGGCGAATGGTGGCAACTCCGCCGCCGAGTCGTACGTCCTTACGCTGAGCCGCCTCCTTGGCGCGATCCAAAGCGGCGTGGATCCCATCGGTGACGAAGTAGAACGTCGTTCCGCCCTCCATCGTGAGGGGCGCACGAGCGTGGTGCGTGAGCACGAAGACGGGGACGTGGTAGGGCGGGTTGTTGCCCCACCATCCCGTCCAGCCGTCGTCGGGCCAGGCGCCCCGCGACGGCGCGAACATGTTGCGGCCCATGATCCAGGCGCCGATGTTTTCGAAACTGCGCGCAGCAAATTTGTCATCGACGTCTTCTCGGGCGGCCTGGTCACCGACCAGCGACCCAGCGAAGTCGGCGTGCATCTTCTGGAAGGTCTTCGTGCCGAAGACCCACTGGTGCAGCGCCATACCTCCGACGCCCATAGGGCTGTCCAGCGCTTGGTCAGGACCGGCGCCGTAACCATCGATAGAGATTCCAAACGCGTTGACCCGAAGCCTCGACATGCGCGTAGCTCCTCCCGGCGAGCACTGCCTGCGCCCTACTTACAACCCTTCTGGCGAAGTCGCGACGGGCTGTTCGAGATCTTCGCTTCTCGGCGACCGCTTTCACAACCGCGCGATCTGAGCGCGCGTCGCCTCAACGAGATCCTGCCGCTGTACGGGGGGACCGTGCCCTGGAACGATGGTGGTCGGGGGCGCGTCGGAGAGCTGCCTGTCGAACCAGGACGTGAGCGCCTTCTTGTCCTTCACCTGCAGCCAGACGGCAGGACGAAACAGCTTGTAGCCGGGCGCCGAGTCCGTCATCGACATCAACGTCTTGAAGACGAACTGTTTTGGAAGCTCGGGAATGTTGAAGAGCAGATCGCAGACGTACCAGTACGTCCCGCCCGCGCCGCGGACGAAGGCGAAGGCGCTGCCTGGCATGCCGTCCGGTTCGAGCACGCGCGTACCGTCGCCAAGCAAGGGCGCGAGCGCCTCGAGCGGCGCGAACATCACGCCCGGGGCCTTCTTCGAGAGGCGTCCAATGGCGCTGCGGGGGGCGTAGCACTTGGCGTCGGGGAAGTGCTGTCGCCACGCCGGCAGGCCAAGATGGTGGAAGCCATTGATCGCCACCAGTGCCGCCACATGCCCGTAACTCTTGAGCTTGTCGAGCGTCGCGCCGTCGAGCCCGCAGCCTGGGCTCATGACGACGAGGGCATCGTCCTTGCCGCGGAAGACGAACGTCGTCGCGATTCCGCCGCCAAAATTGTAAGGCGTCCACAAGACGCCGGCTTCGAGGGCCGTCCAGTTTCCGTTCTTCGGGTCCACCACGAAGCGCGACGTTAGCCAAAGGCGCGCCGCACGTCGACAGCCGAGTCGTTGGTCCCATTTGCGCGTCCCCCCGCGACGAGCGGCGCGATCGCGTGGAGAAGCTCGTCGAGTACGCGGCGTTCGGGTCACGTGGTACTGGATCGTCGATCCTGAGCTCCTGGGGCGCGATCGATCCCGTGCCCGGTGCGAAGGACCGCGGTTCGATGTCTCCGCGCTCCGGGCGGAAATTGATGCGCTTTGGCGAAGGCTGAGGGCGCGAATCGCCGCAGCGAAATCGGAAAGGACCTTTGTGTTTTGGAAGAGGTCCTTTGCCTCTTGTCAGAGGACCGTTTTTTCTTGGTAGAAGTCTTTTGCCTCTTCTTGGAGGACCACTTGTTCTTGGTAGAGGACATGTGCCAATTCGTCGAGTTACGTTTTTTCTTGGCAGAGGTCCGTTGTCTTTTGTCAGAAGACCTTTTCTGGTTCGAGAAGGACATTTGCCAGTGAGGAGAAGACCTCTCCTCGTTGGAGGAGGTCCTTTGTCAATTGGTAGCGGACCGTTGCTCGATTGCAAAGTACATTTGTCTCTCGTCAGAGGACCTTTTCTTATCGGCCGCGGATCTCGGACAGTTGTCAGAGGCCCTCTTCCAGTCGACAAATGGCCTTTTCCAGCAGACAAATGGCCTTTGCTCTTGGCAAGAGGTACGGTTGCCCTTCTCCGAGCGCGCTTCGTCGACGCCGGTGCTCCTTTCGCGCGGATCAAAGCCGCTCCGGCGCGAGTCCAAGGACTCTTCGTCGAGCCGGAGCGTCTCTTGCAGACAGAAAGCCGCGTTCGAGGATGAACCTCGGGATCGCACAAGATCGCCGTCGCCCTCAGGCTGCCAGGGGACGAGCCTAGTCCGCGGACGGGCGTGCGACGGAGAGTTGCTCGCGGGTGAGGGGCTTCTTTTCCCCTCGCTCGATCTGAGCCATCGGGCGGGAGAGACTCGTCATTCGAGACTACAACTTCAGCTCGGGGACGTAATGCTGCTTCGACCGGGGAGGACGCACGTATTTCGCGTCGGGCTCGCCGCGTGGGGGCAGCTCGAGGGGCGGGGGGATCATGTCCTTGTAGGGCACCGAGCGGAGAATGTGCGCGATGCAATTCAAACGCGCCCGGCGCTTGTTATCGCCTTCGACCGTCCACCAGGGGGCCTGCTTGATATCGGTATGGTGGAACATCTGGTCTTTGGCCTTCGAGTATTCCACCCACTTGGACATCGACTGAAGATCCATCGGACTGAGCTTCCACCGCCGTGCCGGGTCTCCCGCGCGCTCTTTGAAGCGCTTCTCCTGCTCGTCATCACTCACCGAGAACCAGTACTTCAGCAAGATGATGCCGGAGCGGACCAGCATGCGCTCGAACTCTGGGCATGACCGCAGGAACTCGTCGTACTCGTCGTCGCTGCAAAACCCCATCACGTGCTCGACGCCGGCGCGGTTGTACCAACTTCGATCGAAAAGGACGATCTCGCCGGCCGCGGGAAGGTGGCCAACGTAACGCTGGAAATACCACTGGGTCTTTTCGCGATCGGATGGAGTGCCGAGAGCGACGGTGCGGCAGCCGCGAGGATTGAGGGGCTCCGAGATGCACTTGATGGCGCCGCCCTTGCCCGCGGCATCTCGACCCTCGAAGAGAAGGACAAGCCTTTTGCCGGTTTCTTTGATCCAGTACTGCATCTTGACCAGCTCGAAGTGGAGCTCGGCCAACTTCTCTTCATAGGCCTCGCGTTTGAGCTTCGCGGTCACCGGAGGGTGGTCGCCGTTTGGCCCATGCTTGCCGTTTTTTTTGTCTGGATTGCCCATGATCCCGTTTCCAGGCCGTGCGTTGACATCGCTCGGACCGGTGACAGTGCAACCGATTGACCATTTCCCGACGGTTTCGCCGCCACGTCGTCCTGCGGACATCGGCGATGGCGTGCGTGGTCGTTGGCGGGAGAGACGGAAAGGCTTCCAAAAGGGCGGCCGTCAGGCTCGAGCGGCCGTCGCGATCGACTCGACCTCCTCGGCGGAAAGAGCAATCGACCGCGACGCCCAGTTCTCCTCGAGGTGCTCGGGCCGGCTTGTGCCGGGGATGGGGAGCATCACGGGCGAGCGGGCGAGCAACCACGCGACCGCGATCTGCGCCGGAGTCACCCGGTGACGCTTGGCTACCGCGGCGACCGCCGCATCGGGCCTCGCGTGTGCCCCGACGCCGAGCGGAAAGTACGGCATGAAAGCGATGCCCCTCTTGGTGCAAATGTCGAGCACGTCCTCCGGAGACTCGACGGCGGAATGAGTGGCCTGCGCCATGGGGCCCCCCCCTCCCGAAACGCTGTACATGTTCTGCACCGAGACGATCGGCGTCCGCGCGAGCGCGTGCTCAATCTCGGTGGGACCCACGGTAGAGAGCCCGAGGTGGCGGATCTTCCCCTCCTTTTTGAGCTCGATCATCGCGTCGAGCGATTCCGCGAACGGCACGGGTGAAGCCTTGCCCATGGATCGAAGGTGCACGACGTCGAGCACTTCGCGACGGAGCTGACGCAGATCGGTCTCGCAACCCTGCCGCAGCTCCTCGGGCCGGCTGTACGGGGCCCAGCCCTTGTTGGGCAACCGCTTTCCCCCGAGCTTGGACGCGATGACGAGGTCCTTCGGGTAGGGATGCAGCGTCTCGGCGATGAGCTCGTTCGAGACGTTGGGGCCGTAGTACCAGGCCGAGTCGATCAGGTTGATGCCGAGCGCGACCACCCGGCGGAGAACCTCGCGGGCGCGCGCCGGATCTTCGGGGGGACCCCATATCTCGGGGCCCGGAAGGCGCATCGCGCCGAAGCCAAGGCGGACAACTTCGAGATCTCCGAGGCGGATTGTGGAAGGGCCGTGGGCAAAGTCGGTGGGCGGGGCCATGGTGAGTGGATGACGAGATTCCCATCGACGTTGCGGTTTGCTGACCCGTCAGGTCCTCGTTCTATCGCGGTTGATCCGCTTGCTGACCCGTCTGGTCCAATATTCCGATGGAGGTCTACGTTCGCGGAAAGTGCCGGGGCGTTTGCTCGGAACCGACCGTCAGCGCAGCTCCAAGAGCGGAACGTCGTTCGTCTCGTCCACGGACGCGGGAGGCGTCGCGGCGGGGCTGCCCAGCCAGCCGAAGAACGTCTCGTGGCCCGGTCGATGCCGAATCTCGACTCGCGAACGATAGATGTACCCCTTTCTCCATAGCCGAGGCGCAATGACGAAAGGCGTACCAAATGATTTGGTCCTCTCATCCGGCGGAACGAGAGACAGAAAGCGCCTGGCGTCGACCACCGAGAAGACGTCGAACTGGTTGTCCACGGCCGTCGGTCCAGCAGCCTCGAAATAGACGGCCAGGGTCGGCGCTACGCCCGTCGTATAGCGCTCGCCGAGGAGCTTCGTCCCGTCGCGGTAGGTCCTGGCCACCCTCGTGTCGAGCGTCGCCATGAGCTCGCGATCGTAGCGCTCCGCGAGCTCCGAATCGTTCGCGGCGACGGCGATGTTGTGCGCAATCCGCAGCTGGTCCGCCGTGGTCGGCGAGGCATCGGGCGTCGGGTTGGGCGTCTGTCCGAAGGCGTCGCGCAGCTCCCAGGTATAGAAGGCATCGGGGCGCACCGCGCGGATAGGGTCGGTACCCGACAAGAAGTACCACTCGAGCGGGGTCGGCTCCCGCTCGTCGAACACCAGTCCTTGGACGGGCTCCGGCGGCGCGCTCGCCCGGTCGGCGAGAACGAATTGGCCCACGGCGACGAGCGAGAACGCGCGAGCGAGCTGGAGCTGCTCGGGGGACGTCATGAACGCGAGGTCGCCGATGAAATAACGGTCGGCACCGTTGGTCCGGGACACGGGAACGGTGCTCGACTGCGTAACAGGCCGGTGTAGAGCCCATGCTTGCGCCCAAGTGGGCCGCATCCCTTCGTGGAGTCCGACCGTGGTGCGGCTGTCCATTCGCCCCGCCATCCATTCGAGCGCTTGTGATTTGTCCTCTTCCCGAAGAGCGAGCTTTCCCTTCTCGTTGAATCGCCCGCCGGTCATGCGCGCGTAGTGCAGCGCTTCGATGCCGTCGGGCAGAATCACGAGGGGGATCAAGCCAAAAGAGGCGAGGCAGGCGATCGGAACGGCGTTTATCCAATCGAGGCGGCCGCAAGAACGGATGACCCACCGTGCGATCGGGTCGGCGCTGTCGGCGATGACTCCCAGGGAGAGCGCGTAGTAAGGAGCGAACGGGAAGGGCCAGTAGATGTGCACGTCCGCACCGTTCTTGAACTTGACGTATTGAAGTGCGGCCATCACGAACATGGCGATCGGAAAGATCTCGAGCGCCCGTCTCAAGAAGAAAATGCGCAGGAGGAACAGGGGCAGAGCAATCTTGCCGACCAGGATGGCGAGGGGCGTGAACGTGACGTCGATCCAATACGCGCGGGCTTGGAGCACGTCGCTCAAAGGATCGGAGTTGCCGCGCGTGCGCGACGTGAGCTGCGCGGCCAGGTCGCCGATCGCGCCGATGTGCTGGAAGTAATAGACGTAGGCCGAGACGGTGCCGACTCCGATGAGAGCCACCAGCCATGACCAGCGTCCGAGCGCCAACACGTCGAGCCGCCCGAACCTGCGTCGGCGCCCGAAGAGCGCGGTGGCTGTCAACCACCCGACGGCTACGGCGAGGAAGACTTGGGCCTCCCAGTCGGTGTTGGCGCTCAGAAGCGCCCCGATCAAGCTGACGGCCATCCACCGATAGTGTCGGTTGCGTGAGAAGCGGACGTAGCCCCAGGTCGTCAGGAGGCAGGACGCGACGAGCGGCACTTCGAAGCCCGGGAAATTGCCGAACGCCAGGGTGATGGGCAAGGTCGCGTAGGCGAGCGCGGCGAGTGCGCCCGCCACGGGGCCCCACAACCCGCGACCGATGCCGTAGAGCAAAGGAGGAGTCGCCGCGCTCGCTGCAATCGCAAAAAGGCGCGGCACGAAGGAGTGCCGGCCGAGGAGCGCCGCGAGCGCTGTGATTCCCCAGAACGTGCCCCAGGGGTGGTGCGCGTAATAGAGGTTCGGAGCCGGGCGCTGCAGCGTGTAGTCGCGTACGGGCCCGCCGATGTGCCAGGCGAGCATGTTTTCGGCGATGATCCCGCGCGCGGCCACGACCGCGTCGTGGCCCGCTGCGACGCGCCCGAATAGCCCCCATGACACGGCGAGCGTAAACCATACCGTCGCGACGACGACCACGGCCTGCGAGATTCGCTCCACGCGCCGCGCGCTCGACGCAGCGTCCGACATACGGATTTCACGTGCCGCCATCAGCCCACCGAGTCGCCTCGCCGGCCAATCGGTTCACCGAGGAGCACGGTCCAGGGCGGCGGCGTACGCCGATCGAGGATGACCAGGCGACGTCGGGCAAGGCGCTCGAGCGAGCCACTGCTGAAGTGCTGCACGTGCCCGGGGGTGTTGCCGAGGTCGCGAAGGTAGCGTGCGCGGGCGACGTTGAGCAGCCGCCAGAGTGGCTCGCGCGGGGTGCTGAGGAGCACCGCGCGACGTGAAACGCGCGCAATCTCCGCGACGCCGCGATGCGGGTCGCCTAGGTGCTCGAGCACTTCGCAGCAGACGACCATGTCGAAGCTCGCGTCTTCGAACGGAAGGTCATAAATGGAAGCCCGCTGGAGCTCGATCAATCGGTCGAGCCCGGCCGCCGCCGCGCCGAGGTCGATGTCGGATGCGACGAAGCGTTCCGGGCGCGCGGCGCTCGTGACCAGGTGATGGGCCAGACGGCCTTCGCCGCAACCGACCTCGAGAACACTGGCGGGCGCGATGCGCTGGTAGAGTTGGGTCACTGCGCCGAGAAAGCCGCGCATCAGCGCGCGTGAGAGCGGGTTTCTCGTCCCGTATTTGTCGTACACATTGCCGACGATGGGACCTCGGTCCTGACTGCCACCGGTCACGGCGTTGGCCCCTTCCGCCACGGGAGAGCGCCGGTCTTTTGCACCCCGTCGATGGGCTCACCGCGCGCGAGGGCCATGCGCGCGAACTGCGTCTCCTGGCGTCGCACGCGCGCAAGCACCTCCTCGAGAAGGCGACGGTTGGCTGCGAGCAGGTCGCTCAGCATCGCGACCAGCGCCACCAAGAACGACAGGATGGCGCAGCCCACCCCGACGACCAGAGATTGGGTATGCCCGCTGTAGCCCGGGTTTAGCAAGTAGAAGAAGAGGAAGCGCCCGCAAAGGAATGCGGCGCAAGAGAAGAGCAGCACAGCGAGGTACGCGAACGTCTGCACGGGCCGATACATGCCGTGCGCTCGCACGAGAAGGCCCGCGGACATGCACACGTAGTGAGCGGTCGACCTCGCGAGCCTCGACTCGCGCCGCTTCGCGTTCGTCTCCAATCTCACGTCCTCGAATACCCATCCCGAACGGCCCCCTTGGATGATCGTCTCGAGCGTGTACGTGAAGCGGCCGTGCACGAACACTTGGCAGGCCGCGTGCCGCGCAAACGCGCGAAAGCCACTCGTCGCATCGGTCACGGCGGCTCCCGAGATGTGGCGAACGAGCCGGGAGCCCCATCGCTGCAACCATCGCTTCAACGGCGAGAAGTGCCGGATCGTGTGGGTCTGACGGTCGCCGACGACGACGTCGGCGCGGTTCCCGAGGATGGGGGCAACGATGCGCGCGATGTCTGCGCCGCGGTATTGATTGTCGGCGTCCATGTTGACGATGACGTCCGCGCCCAGACGCAACGAGGCGTCGATGCCCGCCATGAACGCCACAGCAAGGCCGCGGCGCCGCGGAAAGCGGACGACGTGGTGAACGCCGAGCTCGACCGCGACGTCGCTGGTTCCGTCGGTGCTCCCATCGTCGACCACCACGACTTCGATTTCATCGATTCCGTCGACATGACGCGGCAGGTCCGCGAGCGTCTCGGGCAGCTGCTCGCGCTCGTTCAAACAGGGGATCTGGATAACGAGCTTCACCGGACGGTGCGCGCGGCGCGTCCAGGGCGACGCGGCGCAACCACTGTCCCGCGTTCGGTGCCCGGGGAGTCGAGGAACGGACGAACGTGGCCTGCGCTTCGACGAGGCGCGCACATTTGTCGACGGGCAGTGGTCGCGACCGGACCGAGCAGCGTGACGGCTCCTCGGTCCGGACGTGCCTTGGTTCGGAGACCGGACGGGGACTTCGCCGGTGCGGATGGGGCGAGACCCGCTCGGTCATCCGGGATGACCGCCTCCTCACTCCTTCGGGTGGTGCCGTGCGTATTCCATTCCCCGAATCGTCTCGTTGATGGCCTCGTCCGTGTGCTTGAGAGCCAAGATGCGCCAGCCGCCCTTGTGCTCGGACGCCGCTTCGAGCGAGTGGCGGGCACCACGCAGGTCTCGCAGGGCCTGCTCCATATGGGGCTGCTCCTCGGCCCAATCGTAGCCAATGCGGTCGGCTCGATTCGCGAGGCTCCCGGCTGCTTCGGCGCCCGTCAGGGCATCCTTGCCGGCGATGAAACCGAGTCCCAGTGCAAGCGCGATCGTCGATGTCTTCCAGATGTTCATGGTTGTTGGCTCCGTTCGCTAGGGAGGATACCAGCCCCCGGACCCGACCGAGCTATGCGGCAGCCTTGCGGCTCGGCGAGCGTCCGGCGACCGGCAGCGTGAACTGGAACGTGCTTCCGGCTCCGACTTTGCTGTCGGCCCACAATGTTCCCCCGTGCGCTTCCACGATGCCTTTCGCCACGAAGAGCCCCAGGCCCGTTCCTCCGCCCCCCGCTGGTCTCGTGCTCCAGTACCGCTCGAAGACGTGCCCCAACTGCACCGGATCGATGCCGACGCCGTAGTCTCGGACCCAGAAGCGCGCCGAACGGGACCCGCCCTCCACGCCGACTTCGATGTCGCCGCCATCGTGGGAGAACTTGATGGCATTCCCGATCAAGTTCGACAGGACCTGCAGCACCCGGGAGCGATCGCACACCACCAAGAGGTCCTCCGCCCTGGCGACCCGCAGGGTCTGGCCTCTGGGCGTGACCAGGGGCCGGAGCATTTCGACCGCTTCGTTTGCCAGCGCTCGAGCGCTCACTTCGCGTGGCTCCACCGAAAGGCGCCCCGCGTCGATCGCAGCCGCGTCGAGCAAATCGGCGATGAGACGCGTCATTCGGTCGACGGAGTTCTGGACCAGCTTGGCGTGCTTCTCGATACGGGCGGCCGAGGTATCGGGCAGCGCTTTGGCCAAAGTGACGGCGCTCATCTGAATCGCGTGGAGGGGATTCTTTAGATCGTGAGAGACGGTCGCCAAGAACGTCTCGCGGGTCCGAAGGGCCCGCCCACGGTCCGAGATGGCGCCGGCGACGACGAGCGGCGTCAGCGCAGCGCACCCCATGAAGGTCTGTAGCGCGAGCAGGCCGTGTGCGAGCGTCTCTCGCACGAAGGGGCCCCTGCCTCGGACCGTGCCCCAGATCGCCAGAGCCGACGCAACGGCCGTGACGGTGGCCGCGCCGCGCAGCTCGAATCGAAGCGCGGCCCAGATGAAGATGGGAAACAGGACGTACGGGTATGCAAACGGGTACGAGGCCCCCGACGCAGGCGTGAAGAAGATGAGCAGGCTCGCCGCGACGAGAACCCCGCCGAGAAGGAGTCCTTCGGCTGCCCGGATCGCGGTTGGCTTCGCGTAGTCGGACGTCGCCCACGCGAGCAGCACGGGCGCCACGACGAGATCCCCCAGCATGTCTCCCACCCACCACGCCCTCCAGGTCTCCAGAAAACTTGAGGCAGCGACGAAGCCGCCGAGACAGAGGCAACTGACTCCGATGGTGGCACTTATGAGCGTGCTCATGGTCGCCGCGGGAACGACCAGGACGATGACGTGGCGCAGGCGGTCGAAGGAGCCCGCAAACCCGCCCAGATGGCGAAGGGCATACGCACCCGCCCACGCCTCGAGCGTGTTGCCGCTGGCGATCCCGAACGCCACGCCGAGCGGGGCTCCCGTCCAGACGTTGACGACGAACGCTCCCAGCCAAACGCCTGCCAGGACGCGGTCGCCGAGCAGGAGAAGTGCCGCCAGCGAAATGCCGCTCGGAGCCCAGACGAGGGTCGCGAAGACACTCACCGCGCCCAGCATTAGGCCGAGTCTTGCGGCCGCGGCGTAGACGAGCGACAAAGCCGCGATCGCGACCGCGAGACGCAGGGCTCTTGGCCCGATAGCGACCATGGGACCGGGGTTGGTCTTATGCGCTCCTATCGGCAGCGTCCACCCGCTGCTAAGGCGCGATGACCTCGGTGTAGAGGATGCGATCGAGCTTGGGAAACTCCCGGTCAAGATACGCGTTGCCTTCGAGCTGGATTCGCGACTGGTCGGGGCCGTCACCTCCGGGGGCGCCTTCTCCGTAACCCCGGTAGAGGGAGTCGACTACGTTCATTCCGTCGACGACCCGACCGAACGGCGCGAAGCCGGAGCGGTCGAGCCCGAAGTTGTCGCGGTAGTTGATGAAGACCTGGGTCGCGCGCGAGTTGGGCGCCCCGGTCTGCGCGAACGTGACGAAGGCGCGCTGGTTCGACTGCATGACCGGATCGTCCGGAAAGTTGGCCACGCGCCACGGCGCGGCGACTTGCGGGTCGCCCGGGATGCCGAACTGCACCATGAAGCCGTCGATGGCTCGGAAGAAACGTGTGTCGTCGTAGACTCCCAACTTGATGAGGTTGTAGAAGCGATCGGCCCCGTTGGGGGCCCAGCTCCGGCGCACTTCGATGACGAATTCCCCCTGCGTCGTGGCGAAGCGCGCGCGAAAGAGGTCGGGCGCGCGTGCTGTCGCCCGCGACGGGTCGAGCTCCGCCGGATCGTGGTGAACGGGCTCGGGCAACGGCCGGCTCACCGTCGGCTCGGGCACGAGGACGGTCGGCGACGCCGTCGGCGTCGACAAGCCCGGCTCCGCTGCGGCGGGGGTCAGAGGGCCCACGGTGGGTCCGGAGCCGCACGCGAGAAGACAAAGCGTTGCGGCGGCACCACGTAGAGGAGAGAGCACGTCGACCATCCTAGAGCACCTCACTCACGCGTGTCCCGCCATGTACCTTCCGAGAACGGCGGGCTCCGCGGTCTCGACGGGTGTTTCGTAGACGATTCGTCCCTCGCTCATGACCAAAATACGGGTGGCGAGCGCCAAGATCTCGTCGAGGTCGGCGCTCACGAGCAGCACCGCCGCCCCGCGGTCGCGCGTCGCGCGGATCCGCTCGTGGATCTCGGCCACGGCTGCGAAGTCGAGGCCCATGCAAGGGTTGGCGGCGATCAGCACGTCGACCTCGCCGTGCAGCTCGCGAGCGAGAACCGAGCGCTGAACGTTGCCGCCCGACAGCTGGCCTATCGGCGATTCGATCGACGGGGCGCGAATGCCGTAGTCGGTCACCATCCGCTCTGCTGCGCGGCGGATGGTCTTACTGGAGACGAACACCCCCATCACCGTATGCGCGGGTTCGTCGAACGCTCGAAAGGCCATGTTCTCGGCGACGCTCATCGTCGCGACACAGGCATTGCGCAGCGGCTCTTCGGGAAGACAGCGCACTCGGCGCAAGCGCATTTGGTCGCGGGTGGCGGTGAACTCCTCGCCGGAAACGACGACGCTCCCGGACTCGCGAGGTCTCTGCCCGGCGAGGACTTCGACGAGCTCTTCCTGCCCGTTTCCGGCGATGGCAGCGACTCCGACGATCTCGCCCGCCCGAACCTCGAAGCCGACGTCGCGAAGCGCTGGAACTCCGGCGTCGTCGTTGGCCTCCATCCCGGTCACGCGCAGTCGAACCTCGCCGAGGGCCGCGCGCGCCGGCGCCCTGGACTCGCTCGGGACCGCAGCGCCCATCATCATCTCGGCCATGGCACCCGTCGTGAGCTCGCCGACCCGTCCCCGGCCGACGGCCCGGCCCCGGCGCAGCACCGTGACTTCGTCCGCGTATCGGGTGACCTCGCGAAACTTGTGCGTGATGATAAGGATGCTGATCTCGCCGCCGCGCGCCATCCCGTGGAGCATCGTAAGGACGTCATCGGCCTCGGCGGGCGTCAACACCGACGTTGGCTCGTCGAGAATGACGATCCGGCTCTCGAGATACAGCTGCTTGAGGATCTCGATCTTCTGTTTTTCTCCAGCTGACAGCGATCGGACGCGCGCATCGAGATCGATCTGGAACGGCATTCGGCCCAGAAACGACGTGAGGGCGGCGCGCTCGCGGGGCCAGTCGACGACGAACGGCAACGTGGCCCGTGAGAGAACGAGGTTCTCGCAGACCGTCATGTTCGGGACGAGCGTGAAATGCTGGTACACCATCCCGATGCCCAGGGCTTGCGCCTCTCGTGGGCTGCGCGGCAGGACTTCGCGTTCGCCGAGACGGATCCGGCCGCCGTCGGGTCGGTGGTAGCCCATGATGCATTTGACGAGCGTGCTCTTGCCCGCGCCGTTCTCCCCGAGCAGCGCATGCACGCTGCCGGGCTCGACCCGAATGGTGACGCGGTCGAGCGCCCGAAAGGCACCGAACCGCTTGCTCAGCGACTCGGTCTCCAGCAGAGGCGGCGGGACGCGGTGCCGCGACGGCGGTACCCAGGGAGCGGCCGGCGCGCTCATCGAGCGACCGTCAGCTCGGCGGGTTGGCCGGCGAGTGTCCGCCGCGCCGAGCTCGTGGCGATCATGATCGCGAGCGTCAGCACGTAGGGGGCGGTCGCGAAGAGATTGTACCCGACGGTGATTCCCACCGACTGCAGCGCTGGCCCGACCGCGCTGGCACCGCCGAAGAGAAGGGACGCCCAGAGGCAGCGCACGGGGTCCCATCGCGCAAAGATCACGAGCGCGACGGCCATGAGCCCCTGACCGCTCGAGAGCCCTTCGTTCCAGCTGCCCGGATAGTAGAGCGATAGAAAGGAGCCCCCGACGCCCGCGAAGAAGCCGCCCACGGCGGTGGCCAAGAAGCGGACGCGCGTGATGTCGTAGCCCATGGCTCGCGCCGCGTTGGCGTCCTCCCCGACGACCCGGATCACCAGGCCCCAGCGAGTGCGACGGAAGAACGAGCGCATGGCGAATGCGGCGGCGATCCCCGCGAGCAAGAGCGTGTTGATCTGAAGCGCTGTCCGCAAGCTCGCGTTGGCGCTCCAGGCCCCCAGCTCCAAGGCCGAGAGCCGCGGCGCCGTCGGCTGGATGAGGGGCTTACCCAAGAAGAAGGCCAGCCCGATGCCGAGAAGCATGAGGGCGATGCCGACCGCGACGTCGTTGACACGCGGCAGCGAGCACAACCACGCGTGCAGCGCGCCCAGGACCATCCCGATCGCGCCGGCCGCAAGCACGCCGAGCCATGCCGACCCGGACAGGTACGATACGCCGTACCCGCTCATCGCCCCCATGATGAGCGTGCCCTCCTGGCCCAGGTTGATGCGGCCGCTCTTCTCGGTCAGGCACTCTCCGAGGCTCACGAACAGATACGGAGCGCTCACGCGGAGCGCCCCGCCCGCGAGGGCAATGGGCAGACCCCAGAGGCCCATCGACGCGCCGCTCATGCCGCTTCTCGGCTTCCCTCGGCCGCAGGCGCCGGTTGCAGGCCGCGGGGCAGACGCGGCCACAGCCGGCCCCGAACGGTCTCACTCGCGAGGATGACGACGAAGACGATCCCTTGGAGAACGTTGACGGCCGCGTCCGGCAGGTGCTCCTCACGCTGAAGCAGCCCTCCGCTGGCTCCGATCCCGCCGAGCAAGATCGCGACCGGCACGACCGCCAACGGGTTCTGTCGCGCGAGAAATGCGACGAGAACTCCCGTGTACCCGTAGCCCGCGATGAGGGACGCGTTGGCCGTACCGTGGACGGCAGCCACTTCGGCCATGCCCGCGAGCCCCGCACACGCTCCCGCGAGAACGCACGTGATAACGACTATCCGCTTGACCGCCAGCCCGCTCAGAAGGGCGGCCCGAACGTTGCCGCCTATCATGCGCGCGGCGAAGCCGAACGACGTGCGGCGCATCAGCACGTAGGCGAGTAGGCACGCGACGGCGCCGTAGACCAGGCCCCAATGCACTTCCATGCCGGGGATGTTGCCGAGGGCGTTGGCGTCGCCGATGGGGCGCGTCGACGGCTTGTTCAAGCTCGCCGGGTCGCGCATCGGGCCCTCCACCAGGTGCTTGAAGACTCCGATCGCGATGTAGTTCAACAGCAATGTGCTGATCGTCTCGTTGACCCCGCGTAGCACGCGGAGCGCGCCGGCGAGGCCCACCAGCGCGCCCCCCGCCGCACTGGCGCTTGCGGCCATGCCGACGAGCACGACCCACGGATTGCCGGAGACGAGCGCGTGAGCCGTCACGACCGCAGCAAGAGCACCCAAGACGAGCGCGCCCTCTCCTCCGATCACGACAAGCCCGAGCTGCGCCGGCAACGCGGTGCAAAGGGCCGTGAGCATCAGAGGGGCGGAGCGGAGCAGGGTATTCTGGAAAGAGAACCATGTGCCGAAGGCGCCTCGGTACATCTGGTAGTAAACGCCCGGCACGCTCGCTCCCGCGAGCGCCACGAAGGCGCCGAAGACAACGAACGAGACGGCGAGGGCGCCGCATGGAATGACGAGCGCTTCGAGCCAAGCCGAACCTCGCGCGGGCATCTCGACGTCGCCGGTGGGATCCGGCGCCGAGCCGGCCGGCGTCGGCGCGCTGGCGGGCGCCCCTGTCACGCCCGGCCCTCCGCCATCACGACGGGATCTTCCCGACGACGCCTTCGACGAGGTAGTTCATCTTTTCGAGCTCGATGTCGGTCTGCGGTCGCACCGTTCCCGCGGGGATGACGACGTGGCCCGCGTTGTCTTTGATGGGCCCGGTGTAGATTACCAGCGAACCGTCGGTGAGCTTGGCCCTGACGGCGTCGGCCTGCGTCTTGGCGGCCGCTGAGACCGCCGCGCCATAGGGCGACATCTTGATGAACCCCTCTTTGAAGCCGCCCCGCAACAGGTGCGGGTAGGTCTTTTCCTGGCGAATCCAAGTGACGTAGTCGGTGTAAATCTTGCCCCAGTTCCATTCTGCGCCCGTGAGATAGCCTTTCGGCGCGAGGGTCGACTGATTGGCGTGATAGCCCGACACGAAGATCCCGCGGCGCTCCGCGGTTTCGACGATGACCTTCGGTGAGTCGACGTGCATGGTCAGTACGTCCACACCTTGATCGACGAGGCTATTGGCAGCCTCCGCTTCTTTGACCGGTAGCGACCAGTCGCCCGTGAAGACCACAGAGGTCGTCGCCTTCGCGTTGACCGAGCGAGCGCCCAGCGTAAACGAGTTGATGTTGCGAAGCACCTGGGGGATGGGCTTGGCCGCGATGAATCCCAGCTTGTTGGTCTTGGTCGTCATCCCCGCAACGACGCCGGCGACGTACTGCGCCTCGTCGATGTATCCGAAGTAGCTGCCGACGTTCTTCGGGTGCTTACCCTCTTGGTACAGGCCGCCGCAGTGAAGGAGCGTCTTGTTGGGATACTTTTCGGCCACCTTGAGGATGTGCGGGTCGAAGTACCCGAACGACGTCGGAAATAGGACCGACGCTCCGTCGAGCTCGATCATGCTTTCCATCGTCTTCTGCACGGCGACGGTCTCCGGGACGTTCTCCTCTTCACGGATTTTGACCCCCGGCATCGCGGCTACCGCGGCCGCACCTTCGGAGTGCGCCTGGTTGTACCCGTAGTCGCCTTTGGGTCCGACGTAGATGAAGCCGACCACGAACGGCTTCTCGGCCGTTGTCGCTGGCGCGGTCCCGCTTGCGGTGGCGGCCGCTTCGTCGCTCTTGCTCTTGCACCCAGCGAGCATCACGATGCTCGCGGCAAGGAAGAACAGAACGTCGACGAACCGGTATGGCCTGGGCGCAGCGTGCTTGGACATGGTTGGCGTGAACATTGGCTGCATGTGAGGGCCGAGGCTGTTTCCGACCTGTTGCGGGAACACGACGGGACGGCGCGTGACCGGCGATCCGGCGGTTCCTCAAGCAGGACGAGGCACATCCGGGCAAAGTCGCTGTTCGTGACGGCGCGAGCGGGTGATCGCCCGACTGACCAAGAGCTTCGCGCGGGACGAGCTCGGCATCGAGTCGTTCGAAAGCGCGACTGCTTTGCGTGGGCGCGGACGTTGCGTCATCGAGAGGGATGATCGCAAGGACCTTGGTTCGAACCATGAGCTCCGCCGTCCTCCTAATCGCGGGATTGCTGGGATGTTCAACCTCCAGCGCGCCTGGCCCCGGCGTCACGAATGCACAGGGCACAGGGCGTTGCTTGGACCGTGGCGCCGCATGCGTCGTAGACAACGACTGCTGCAGCCTCTGGTGTGCCAACAACGTCTGCGTGCGAAAGCAGCCTTGAGCCTCGACGAGTCGGTTGTCGGGGGGGCCAAGTGGGGCAAGCAGGCGCGCTACTTGAAGTTGATGGTGATGGCGATCCGATGGGAGTGCTTCCGGGGGTGCATGCTCGCGTGGTAGTGCTTGCCGTCGAAGAAGGCCATTCTTCCCTTTTTGGGTGACACCCTCGCGAGCTCCGTGAACCCTCTCTCATTCGCGAGCCGAACCGACTGTTCGACGGTCAAATGGTCGAACGTCTCTTTGAAGATCACCGTGTCTCCGTCCGAATCATTGACGTAATAGAGCCCCACGATGTGCGGCTCGTAGAAATCGACGTGTGGGTTGTGATACGGCACGTCGACCGGCGTCTCGGGAAACATCCCCAGCCTGATCCGGATCAAGCCATTGAACTTCAGATTCGCCTTGTCGCACGCCACGAAGAGCAGTGGGACCAGCAACGCATTGATGGCCGACGACACGGGCGTCGGCGACGCGGCGTCGAAGGCCATATGGAAAAATCCCCCGTAGTTGTTGGAGAAGCTCAGTCCCGGCCTGGCGCTCTCCTTGTGGAAGAACCAGCCCAGGGCTGCCGTCTCCGCTTCGAGCTGGTCCTGATAAAGCTTCGGGATCACATCTTCGATCTGGACGAGCTTCATCGACGATTTCTCCTTCCCTTTCAGTGTCGAACGGAGGGTCCAAGTAGATGAGGCGAGCAAACCTGTCCGGCAAGGTCGGCAACACCTGGGGCGTTGTCGCCAAGGACGATCTGCGCCTTCATGGCTCCTATTTACCACCCCGCGAGGGGCGGCTCGCGACGAACGGGTCAGCTGCCGATGGCCAGCCACGAGACTTCCACCGACCAGATCTTCGTGTTCAGCCAGGTTATCGCCTCGAGGGCGAATCCATTCGCGGTAATGTCGTGGGCGCGCACGCGGACGCGAAGGTTGTCCTCTTTGCTCGCGTCGAGACCGACGATCCCGACTTGAACGACAGGAGGGGCCGAGAAGGGTCGGCTGAACGATACGTGATACCGAAACGCGCGGTCCTCTCCCGTCGAGGGGTCGAGGAGAGACCACCCCTCCATCGACGAATCCAACACCACCGTGGCGGACAATAGGCTGAGCGGAGCGACGTAGGACATGGGGGGAGTTTACAGCGAAACTGCTGCGGCTGAGTTTCGGAGAAGCAACGTGTGAACGGGACCTGGATCAACCGCTTGGAGGCGCCCACCGGCGCCTCGGGGCTGGTTGCGTCCGATTGCGCCTTCGCTGCCTGGGCGTTGCTCCGAGGTATCCAGCACATTGCGTCGCCCGACGTGCTTCGCACGCACTCTTTGCAGAGGCGACTAGGCGCTCCTTCTCGTAAGCTCGGCGCCGGAGGCGGAGATGATCCGACGCATTGCGATCAACACGGGGGGCGGCGACGCGCCAGGCCTAAACGCGGTAATCCGCTCGGTGGCTCTGAGCGCGCTCAATCGAGATTGGCAAGTCGTCGGCATCCGCCGCGGGTACGAGGGCTTGCTGGAGGACGATCCGGAGGCCGTGATCACCCTCGACCGGGACGCTGTGCGCGGGATCGCGCACCTCGGGGGGACCATTCTCGGCACGACGAACCGCGCCGATCCGTTCAACTACCCCGTCGAGTCCGATGGGCGCAAACTTCCCACCGACGTATCGGCTCGCGTCGTCGACCGCTTCCGCGCGTTGGGTATCGATGCGCTGGTGGCGCTCGGCGGCGACGGGTCGATGACCATCGCGCGACGCTTGATGCAACGCGGTCTGCCGCGGGTGATTGGAGTGCCCAAGACGATCGACAACGACCTACGGGGGACCAACGTGACGTTCGGGTTTGCCACGGCGGTTGCGACGACGACCGACGCCTTGGACAAACTGCACACGACCGCGCAAGCCCATCGTCGGGTGATGGTGGTCGAGGTGATGGGCCGCCATGCCGGCTGGATCGCCCTCCATGCAGGGATCGCCGGCGGCGCCGACGTGATCCTTATCCCGGAAATCCCTTATCACTTCGATCGCGTATGCGAAAAGATTCGCGAGCGATACCTGCGCCGGAGCGACTTTGCCATCGTCGTCGTCTCGGAAGGCGCGAAGGCCGCGGGAGCGGAGGCCCTCTACAAGGGGGAGAAGGACGTCTTCAAGGAGCACGCGGTCCTTGGAGGGATCGGAGAGCGCCTCGCGCGCGAAATCGAGGCTGCGACCGGGTGCGAATCGCGAGCCGTGGTGCTCGGGCACTTGCAGCGAGGGGGCTCGCCAATCAGCTTCGACCGGCTGCTGGCGCAGCGTATGGGCTGCGCGGCGGTTCGCTTCGTCGCCGAAACGGACCACAGCGGCATGGTGGCGCAGGTCGGCGGCGAAATCCGACTGGTGGATTTCGAAGAGGTGGTGGGCGGAACGCGGGGCGTCGATGTTCAGAGTGACACGGTGGCAACCGGGCGAGACCTCGGCATCTGCTTCGGCGACGAGCCGATCGGGACCTTTCTGAACCGGATCACGGCCCACCGGCGTGGCGCCGCAACGGCCTGACGCGAACGGTCGCGAGCGTCACGTTTGCTCCACCGGGGCTGGTTTAGGCTTTCGGCGCAGCGGGCCCGTGATCAGGCGCGCGCCGCGATCGTACGACAGAAACGACCAGGCCCACTGAAAGACGACGATCGCCCGATTGCGAAATCCGACGAGGAAGAGAACGTGGAGGGTGAGCCACGCAAGCCAGGCGATCGGTCCCGAGAGCCTGATTGTGCCGAGGTTGGCGACGGCCGCGGACCGGCCGATGGTCGCGAGCGAGCCCCGGTCTTTGTACCGAAAGGGCAAGGTCGGCTCGCCCCGCACCGCTCGCAAGACGTTGCGAGCGGCGTGGCGGCCCTGCTGCATCGCCGCGGGGGCGACCGCGGGCACCGGCGAGCCGTCTTGAGCCAGCGAGGCGAGGTCGCCGACCACGAACACGTCCGAGTGGCCGGGGATGGCCAGATCGGGCCCGACGACAACCCGGCCAGCGCGATCCAGCGGAACGCCCAGCGCTCGGCCGAAGCCGGAGCCCGCCACGCCGGCGGCCCAGAGCACGGTCCGCGTCGCAATGAAGTCTTCGCCGACCCGCACCCCCTCGGCGTCTATAGACGTGACCTTCTGCCCGGTGCGAACGTCGACGCCGAGCTCCACGAGCTGACGCCGCGCCTTCTCGGACAGGGCGGGCGGATAGGGTGGTAGGACGCGCGCGGAGCCCTCGAGCAAGATCACGCGGGCCTGCACGGGGTTGATCCGGCGAAAGTCGCGGGCCAGCGCGTAGCGCGCCACTTCGCAGAGCGCACCGGACAGCTCGACCCCCGTCGGGCCGCCGCCGACGACGACGAAGGTCAGCCAGGCGCCGCGTCGCGAGGGATCTCGCTCGCGCTCCGCGAACTCGAACGCCGAAAGGACGCGACGGCGGATCTCGAGGGCGTCGCCAATGCTTTTCAGCCCCGGAGCATAGGGCGCCCAGTCGTCTTTTCCGTAGTACGAGTGCCTGGCTCCGGTCGCGACGATCAGCTTGTCGTACGCAATCGTTCCGGCGTCGTGGATCACGACTTTCGCGTGAAGATCCACTGCCGTAGCCTCAGCGAGAAGCACCTCCACGTTGCTCTGACGGCGCAGAATCCGCCGGATGGGGATGGCAATGTCGCTCGGGTTGAGCGCCGCGGTGGCCACCTGGTAGAGAAGCGGCTGAAATAGATGGTGGTTGCGGCGGTCGAGGAGCGTGACCGTCACAGGCGCGCCGGCGAGCCCTCGGGCGGCGTTGAGTCCGCCGAACCCGCCGCCGACAATGACCACCCGCGACAACCCATCGCCCTCGCTCACGGCAAGCCTTGCCTTCCCGCCTCGTGCCAGCGTTGGAGAGGGAGCTTGCCAGGCTGCCCATTGCGGGGCCGCCGCGGTGGAATTGCCGCGCCGTGTCTTCTTCGTTTCGGTCGTTGACGGAGTCGGACGCGACGGCGCGTGAAGTAGGTTTCCGTCGACTCTCGCCTGGCGCGCCCACCAAGCGGTCAGGGGCCGAATACCAAGACCGCAAACGAGTAGCTCGGTAGGGAGTACACCGGGCTGGGCGCGGTGTTGCTCGAGCTGGTCGGCGCCGGCAGCGCGCCCGGCAGCGGATCGGTCGCTCCGTTGTAGACGACCGAAGACGCCGAGTCGTCGCCGGATGCGGCGGGGCCGGCCGTGTAGACCTGGAGGGCCTTCCCCGCAGGGGCAAACCCCAGGAAACTCAGCGTGACGTCGTGGGCCGAGTTGGTCTTGTTGATAAGC